>Ga0214190_1000161_pt1 | contig 20742 bp, 25 predicted proteins | sample TroBogEpilimnion_41_FD_153028 | JGI IMG/M metagenome (GOLD analysis project Ga0214190, IMG submission 153028) | Freshwater microbial communities from Trout Bog Lake, WI - 15JUL2008 epilimnion | ecosystem: Environmental > Aquatic > Freshwater > Lake > Epilimnion/Euphotic zone | place: Trout Bog...
CCCGTAAGATGCGGATCTTGTCTTCCGTCGTGTATCGTTTCCCTTTCATTCGTCTGGTCCTTTCTTAAGTCCCAGACTAACACATCAGCTGGCCCGAAAAAGTGAAGTCACGTCACTAAGGATCCGCTTTGGACTGGACCGGCGAAACCTCTCCGCTCGAGGCGCTGCCACCTTTGTCTCCGGAATTGTTATCGCCCTGATTTGAATTGTCGCTAGACTTGGCGTTGCTGTCTTCGCTCTGCTTGGCGTTTTCGCTGCTTTGTTTGGAATCGCTTGAGTCATCCGCACGCGCCGTCATCGTCAAAACGAGCAACGCCGCCACGCCGGTGACCAAAACTGGTTTGATATATTTATTTTTCATTGGCTTAGAGTTTTATGTTTTTACTGACAACGGCTCTTTAGCACCGAGCGTGCCAACTGCAATTTGCCCATATTTTCAAGGGGTATTCAAGTATTGCCAGCATGCAATGCATTCAAAACTTGCATTTGCAATGCATAAGGCGCATTTTGCATTGCATGAGAATTGGCTTATTACCCCATCCGCAAGCCGCGCAGACGCGCAAGCGGCTGGAATCATTACGGCTGCCGGTTTTCGCCCTTGATCCGGCGCGCATTCAGGTGCTTGCGCCAGAGTCTGCCGAAGTATTGTATGCGATCCCCTACGGTGAACTGTCCGCACGTGGATGGAATGGTTTGCGTGTGCAACTGGCGCGCGCCAGCCGACAATTTATCATCCTCGGCGGTAAACTTTCTTCGGCAGAAACTGTCGCCGCTATGCGTGACGGCGCGGCTGATGTGCTCGATGAAATGGATTCGGACGATCGCTGGCGTTCCGCGTTCAATAGCGCAGTCGAGGCTCAAAAACTTTGGATCCAACTCTATGGCGGCGAACCGCTCAATGCCGAGGACGCTCTCGCTGGAGCATCAGCTTCCCTGCGCGCATTGCGTCAGACCGTGGAAAAAATTGGGCCGACGGACGTGAACGTGCTCATCCTCGGCGAATCTGGCGTGGGCAAAGAAAAAGTCGCCCGCGCGTTGCACGACGCCAGCCGCCGAAAAAGTTTTGTCGCCCTGAACTGCGCGGCGATCCCCAAGGACTTGATTGAAGCAGAAATATTTGGCGTGGAAAAAGGCGCGTTCACCGGCGCGCTCAAATCACGGCCCGGTCTGGTTGAACAGGCTTCCGGCGGCACTCTGTTTTTGGATGAAATCGGTGAAATGGATTTGTCACTTCAACCGAAGTTGCTGCGGTTTTTAGAAACCCGCGTCGCCCGGCGCGTTGGTGGCGAAAGCGAATACAAATCCAAGGCCCGCATCGTCGCCGCGACCAACCGCGATTTGCGGGCGGAAGCGGAGGCGGGTAAATTTCGCGCCGATCTTTTTTATCGGCTCGCGGAAATCACGCTCAACGTGCCGCCATTGCGCGAGCGCCGCGAGGACATCGCCCCACTCGTGCAGATTTTTTTACGGCAGGCCGGCGAACGTTTTGGAAAAAATCTAGAGAGCGTCGAACCCGCACTGTTGCAGCGTTTCATCAATCATGACTGGCCCGGCAACGCGCGCGAACTGAAAAGTGCGATTGACCGGCTGGCCTTGCTTTACGATGGTCCAGTGCTGCGCGAAGGTTGGTGGGATGCTCCCGCGCCGATGAAAACACCGGCATTGGAAAAACCAACTGCCACGAGTCCGGCCGCTTTGACTTCAGATGATTTTCCTAGTCGTGGGAAGAAAATCGATTTAGCCAAACAGATGCTCGCAGAAAGCGGAAATAATTTTACGCTGGTTGCCGCCCAACTCGGCATCAATCCGACGACGCTCTGGCGTTGGCGTAAAGCCGGAAAGATTTAAAATTTGTTCGCCGTAGATTTTTGCGCGAATCAAGGGCCGACATTTACACCGACGCCAACGCTCGTTGAACCGCCAGCAGCACGAATACCTTCATTCGCTGCTACCGTCCGCACAAAGGTATTCACGACGGTTTGCAAAGTTTCCATAAAAATTCCCAGTGGATGGTCGGGCACATACACGATGTCGCGCGGCTGAAGCGCCACTTCGGGCGCTTTGCCTTTCAGGATGTCTTGAAAATTAACCACGGCGTAATGCGGTTCCGTTAGCGAGCCGCGGATGATAATCACCTCGCGAATCCACGCGTCTGGTAAAGTGCCACGCGCATTGGCGATGGCGGAACTCAACGTCACCTGATCTTTGAACGACACCGCACGCGGTTCGGTCACGGCGCCAATCACATAAACTTCGGTTGAAAGCGCCGAGGGCAGATAAATAAAATCGTCCGGCTCGAGATAAATGTTCTGCGACAAATCGCCTTCGTGGATGAGTTTTTTGAAATCCACCGGCATGAACTTGCCGTGGCGCAGCAGGAAACTATGTTGCAAATCGGCCAGTTCCTCCGTCGTGCCGGTGAACTGCGCCGTGTAAAGTCCGCCGGCACGCGTGACCGCATCAATAATGGTCATCGGCGTTTCGAGCGGATAGATGCCCGGCGTGTTCAAGCGGCCTAAAACCCAGACGCGCGAACTACGGACTTCGCGCAAGGTGACGGATACGCGCGGGCTTTTGTAAAAGTGCGATAATTGTTCCTGCAACAAATCCCGCGTTTGCGCGAGCGTCAGTCCCCAAACTTTTTGTCCCGGCAGCAGATCAAAATAAATTTCTCCATCCGGTCCGACCAACGCCGATTGCGGTTCGTGTCCGTTGCCCAGCATTTCGATGTCCACATGATCGCCAGGGCCGAGCCGAAATTCATTGGTGGACGGCTTCAACCAGTCGGGATTGATTGCATTTGTGGCGGAATAATCCTGAAAGGTCTGACTGTGCGGATCACGCGGATCAAAGGTCGGTCCGTGACTTACGTTCGCGCAACCAATGGCGAAACCGGCGGCGATTAGAAATAAAATTAACAGCGCGGCACGCATTGGAGATTTTATGGAATGAGCGTTTGCTGAGTGAGTGGGCGAACGTTTTGGCTGACCCAAGTGGTGGTCATGCCTTGCGCGTAGGAATTCAGTGCCAGTTGCAATAAGTCCTCCACTTTCTGCCATGGTTTTTCGGAGACGTAAACAATGTCCTTTGGTTGCAACACAAAATCTTTTTCGCGCCCGGAAAGAATCGCCGCCAGATTGACGACAAACGTCTGCGGTTTTTGCAGTGAGCCGCGCACGACCAACACGTGCTGTTGATAGGCCGTCGGCAGCAGGCCGCCGCGCACCGTCAGCACGCCGACCAAAGTATTTTCCGCCGTGAGCCCGAGCGGCCCCGGATGACCGACTGCGCCCAGCAGATAAACTTCGTTGACCGTGCCGGACGGAAAATAAATATAGTCGCCCGGCTCCACCAAAATATTTTGCGTCAAGTCACCGTGATTGAACAACTGTTCGAAGTCTACCGGCAAACGTTTTCCGCCGCGCACAATGAACGAATGCTTCATATCCGCGAGTTCAACCGTGTTGTGTTCGTAAAGTCCTGTATCAATACCGCGCGCCCGCGCCACCGCTTCGATGATCGTCAGCGGCCGGTCGAGGCTGAAAGCACCGCGATCCACCACCGCACCGAGCAGATAATATTTTTTGCTGCGCCACTCCACCGGCGTGATGATGGTGCGAACGTTGCGATAAAATTTTCCAAGTTCGGCATCCAGCGCCGCGCGCATCTCGTCCACCGTCAAGCCGGCGACCGGCACACTTTGCGCCTCCAAAAAACTGATGCGACCATCCGGCCCGACCGGCACGTTGATGCGGATGGAATCCGTGCGGCCATAAATCCGCAGGTTAAAAATATCGCCCGCGCCAACCGTAAATCGCTTTTGCCAGTCAGCGTAAAATGGCGTTTGTGATGAACCGGAAAAATTGTCTGCGACGGGTAAATTCGTTTCCGTCGCACGCGTCATGCAGACGCCCGCCAATAAAATTACCAGCACCAGCGGCAGAAACTTTTCCAGAAATTTGCCGTCTGAAATGGACGGATATTGCGATGGAAGAGGAACGCATCAATTTTCCCGGTGCGGAGGGCAAAACCTACATATATCGCTGGGTTCACATTTCAGCACTGTTGCGCCTGTGGTTGGAATTCGCCGGAATCAAGCCGACGGGCGGCGTCATTGCCAAACATGATTTCGAGACCTACGAGCGCTGGCGCAAAAAACTGGTCATTGATGCCGGCTTGACCCGATGGCCGCATGACGTCTTGCGGCACACCAACGCCTCGTTCAGTTATTCCCTGCACGGCGACTTCGATTCACCCGCGATCTCGCGGAAGCATTACATCGCTCCGGCCACCCGCAAGGAGGCCGAACAATTTTTGCAGCTGACCCCGGAAAAAATCCAGGCGGTCTTGCAGCTGCACAATAATTCCAATCCCTCCGCAAGTGATACAAAGTGATACAAGCAATACATCAACGCCCCGTCAGTTTTTGGAGGCAAAATTCAACCGATTTTTTCCCAAAAAAGTTGGCCGAGTGTATCACTTTGTATCACTTGGGTATCACTTTACACCTCTTTTTAGGTCTTTTTAGCCGTGCACAAGGGAAGCAGTGGAAAGATCGCAAACAACAAAAAACCCCTGCTTTCACAGGGGTTTCATTGCTATTAAATTGGTTGCGGGGGCTGGATTTGAACCAACGACCTTCAGGTTATGAGCCTGATTTCACCGCTCCTGTTGAATTTCAATTTTATCTCAAAACATCGATTTCAATGCGATTTTTATTGGCGTTTTTCGCTTCCAAGCAAAATTTGGAACCGACTGAAACACCCTGCAATTTCTCGCACAAAAACCAACAAAACCACCAACAAGTTTCGACGTGATTTTTGCCTCCAAAGGGGAAAATGTCCACCAAATTTCAGAGCTGTTTGAGGGGTTAATTTCTGTTGGCAATCGCTTCGAGATCAGCGCGCCGAAGTCGAAAGCTGCCAGGCAAGACCTCAACCCTTTTGAGGCGACCATCAATAACCATTCGCCATAGGGTTGTGCGGCTGACACCGAGAAATTTTGCCGCCACCTTCATTCCCATCAAAAGCGGCCCGACTGTTTCCACAGTCGTTGTTTGAAATTTTCCTTCAAGAATTTTATCAACAACGGCGAGTTGTTCCGGCGAGGCATCGAAAAGCCGCTTCAATCTCTCTTCCGTGCTCATTGCAGATTTAGCTGGGTGATTTTTCCGTAGCAGAACTTGAATCCCCTAAAACCCGCACCATCAAACTGGTGACAAACGGCCGGTCGCTATCCGGTTGCCGGAATTTCTCCGGCAAGGCGCAGAGCCAGGACAGGTCGCGGTTGAGGATGGCATTTTCAATCCGGCGCAACTGATAGCCGGCGAGAACAATTTCGTGCGAAGCGAATTTCAACTTGAGCAGTTCCACCGATTTCTCCGCTGAAAATTCAGCGCCCATGAATTGCTCGTGCGGCAGCACGATGGATGTTTGCGGCGACAGGTCAATCCGCACGCCACGCGCCCGCGCATCGCAGGCAAAACATTCAGGTGGTTTGTTGTCCATGGGTTTGAGTTTGGGTTTGGTTCAGCCGGCGGTAATTTTCCATGTGCCAGATGTGCGGCAGGATAAAGCGCAATCGCGGACTTAAATGACTCAGCAGCCGACCCCAGCGGTGATACCCCATCCGGCGGCTGAACAATTCACGCGCCCGGTCGGAGACCAGGTCCAAGGCCAGCGGCTGGTCGCCGGAGCGAATGACGTTTTCACGCAGTTGATCTTTGTCCGGCGTGAAAATGCGGATGCCGCGCCGACCGCGCGAAATGGTGACATACCATTGCCGGCGGTCCGTCGCGGTGCGGACGGCGGAATCGGAGAACAATACATAATCCACCGTCTTGCCCTGCGAGCCGTAGGACGTGACGGCATAGCCGGGAAGAAATTCGCGGAAGTTGGCATCGAGTGTTCGCCCGTCGGCCAAATCAATCCGGCCATCGGCACGGACATTTTTGACTGTTACCAGTTCGCCATTCGTTACCATTTTGCCACCGGCCATGCGCCGGTTGGCTTTGATTTGCAGTCGGTCGCCCTGCGCCAGCGGGATTGTCACGGCGCGGCAGATGTTGATGCGGTCAAGCTGCCGGTGCGGAATCAGCAGCAATTTATTGACCACTTCAATCAGCACCCCGCGTGGCAGCACGCGAAATATTTTGCCGCTCGTGCCTGGCTTCAATCCGCGCACCGGCTGGTTGAACACCACTGGCTGATTGGGGGCGGCAAATCGTTCATCGCGCTTTTGCGCCGTGGTTAAATCCAGCTTGTCCAAGATTTCAACCGGCTTTTCTTCGGCGGACACCAAGCCTTTATTCTTCAACGCGGCGCGCACCCGTTCATTAACGCGGTTCACTTCCGCCCAAGTCTGGGCGACGACCACGAGCGATTGCCCGGTCTCGGCCAGTATCACATATTCCTCGGCAAGCTTTTCTTGCTGCTCCTCCAGCCCGCACACTTTCACAGCACCAATACCGGCCAACTGATCGAAGGATTCGGCGAGTCGGCCGGCAGCTGCTTCTTTGACCGCCTGACGATACCGGCGGATTTGATTTTTTTCTGAGAGCGTCCGGCCTAGTTGCGGGTCTTGCCGACGGATAGTTTCCAATTCGGCGGGTTGAAGCTGGGCGTAACGCTCCAAAGCCAGCAGTGCATCTGACGCCTCGACCGGCCCATGCTGCCGCGTGTCGCCAGAGAAGATGATCCGGCCTTTCCTGGCATTCACAACGCGGATAAGTTCAACCATCTGCCGTGCGCCGATCTGGCCGGCTTCGTCCACCAACATCACACCCCGTTCCGGCATTTCCAGGCGGTTCAAAAAATCGGCTACGGTCGTTGGCTTGGGCAAACCGCTCTTTTGCAGTTCAATCACCTGCTGACGTTGCGGGGCCAGCACCGTGACGGAACGGCCGTTGGCCTGCAATTCATCGGCCAGTTCTTTGAGAACAAAACTTTTGCCCGTGCCCGCGCCGCCGCGAAACAGGGTGATGAAATCTCTGGTGGTCAACAACCGGGTCAGGGCATTTCTCTGTTCTTCCGAAAGTGTTTCGGCGAGCTGTGGCAGTTGGGACAGTAACGGATAATAAGCGCTGACACCGTCTCTGGCGGTTTTGACAATTTCCCATTCCCGCGCCAGCACGTCGCGCCGGGTCACGAGGGAATCATCCTGCGGCCTGTGAATGTAATTACGTTTGGCCGTCACCTGTTTCAAATCGGTGACGGAAACATCTTGGTTGCGCGCGTGCTGGATGGCCTCCTGCCAGATGGTGTGTTCAAGCACGGCTGAACGCCGGTCGAACAAATGTTCTTCCGCCCATGCTATCGCTTCTTCGGCAATTGCCACCGGATTGATCGCAATGGACGGCGCAATCTTGCCTTTGGTCAGTTGACGCAACGATTTTAATTCGTCCGGCGTCAACTGCGCTTCCCACCATCGCTGAAGTTCAGACGAGTTTTGGTTCTGTATTTTCCGCGAACGCTCCGCCGTCGCCAACCGTTCCCGCAAATCTTTTAGATTGGCTTTGGCCAGTTCGGGTTTTTCCGTGAGCAAAGCCTCCAGCGCCTCGTTTATTTGCTGATGGCGTTTGGAAAACCGACGGCAAATGGAATCATCCACGCCTTCGATCTGAAAATCTCCACGCGGTTCGCTTCTGATTTTGTAGCCACACTTCCGCAGGTCGCGGATCAATTCGTGGTAATAGACGGCCTCGACGTATTTCCGCGCCCGCAACATTTCATAATTTTGCAACGCCTTCCATTTTTGTTCGGCTTCATCAAACGTGGCGTTGAAGACGATGCAATGCGTGTGCAGGTGGGGATCAAGCGCGCGGGAGGTATCATGGGTGAACAAGCCGGCCACCACATTGCGGGTGAGCCGTGTATCATCGGCTTGGTCTTGTCGAACGCGAGTCGCGGCGAAGGCTTCAAATTCTTTGAGCGCGATTTGAATGGCGCGTTGATGGGTAGCAATAATGCGTTTGTCATCCGCCAGCAATGCCATCACCGAAACCGATTTGGGCGGCGAAAAAGTGAAGTCGTAGAAGATGCGGCGATTGGCGGTCGTTTTTCCATCTTCTTCACGGACAGTATTTGTCCGTTGCGTAAGCGTTTCACCCGATTGGGGATTTTGATTTTCACACAGCGCCAGAAAATCGTTTTCGCGGATGACACCTTTCAATCCCAGCGACTGCGCGCCGATGCCAAACCATTCACCGGCGACCTTCTGGCCTTCCTGATAATAGTCACCCACCGCCAGATGCTCGGCGAAATAGCTCTGCGCGTTGTTCAGACTGTATTGCGTCTTGGCCGTAACCACGTCGGCCAAGCTATCACCAACTGCACACCGTCGTGTGCCTCGCGGGCACAATCCAAAGGTTCACCTCAAATGGAAATGCCTTTTGATTTTCGATGGCCGCCTTCTAATTGCTGCTCTCGAAACTGTTTTATCTTTTCATCCCGGCTTTGGGCAATGGCGGTCGTCGGCAGAATTTCCGACCAGTTGAATTGATGCCGATCCGAAATTTTTTTGGCGCGCTGGCTGGTGGTTAGCTTCAGAACCTGCTTCGTGGTTTTCAACCATTCCCGCGCCGGCAATTGACCGGTTTCAACCTCCTGCAACACTTCGGCCAGAAACGCCCGGACACAAGGCAGCAGAATTTTCAGGTGGGCCACATCCTGCCGGTTTTTCTGTGGCACGGTCGCCGCCAGTTCCAGTTTGCAAGCCAGCAACGAGACGGGGTCAAGCACTCGGATGACCTTCCCGTTCCATTCGACCTCAATGGCTGGCGTATTGGCTGCGGGAATGCCTGGAATTCGCCGGACCACTTCAATGCTGGATTTCAAATCGCCGATCTGAAAGGGAATGAAACCCGCCAAGGCCGTGATCGCCACCTTGGGCGGATAACCCGGAACCCGTTCCAATTGCCGGGCGATGCGCTGGACATCGGCATGGCCACCCTTGAAATCTATGTCATTGCTGGTGAAGGGACGCAGTTTTTCCAGTTGCGGCTCGACGGATGAATAGTGCTCCGCCCAATAATTGACCGCCTGTCCGCCAACCAGAACATACGGCTGCCCCGTCGCATCGCGTATCTTGAATACTTCTGAAAATTGCTGGAGGGAAAAGCCCACACTATTTCCATCGGGCAATGGCGCGGGCCACTTCGTTCAAATTGGTGATGCGCCATTTCGCACCGTCCCCGACCAGCGAAGCGCGGCGTTGCAGGGCCGCCGCCGCCGCAGGACTCCGACGAGCCTTGCGGATGGCGGCCATCCGGCTCTGCGCTTCCTGTCTTTTCATCTGGGCGAAAGACATCACTTTCATTGGTTGAATACATACCCCAGCCACGAATCGGAAGCAAGTTTGCGGTCATAGGCTGTCGTTTTTTGACCACTAAATCATCACTAGCAGCACGGTGTTTAGACTGCGCGGTTTTTCTGCGGGCACTCGAAAACCGCGCAGACTAAACCACCGTGAACCTCAACCAGTCGGTCTGCCCTCAATGGCCGTTTTCTGAACCCGCGCTCCACTCACCATCCGTTCGTTCCGCGCTTGTTTCAGAAAGCCGGCCATTCAGCGCGCAGCAGGATCGAAATTTTCACAGCAGCAGTCAGCGTAGCACATCAGGCAACACCTCTGAATCATTCGCGCAACATGAATCGAATCATCAACGGCAGCAGTCACGCAGCAGAAAGTGCCGCGCAGGCACAATGACGGGCACGGTTTGGTGTTTACTCGTCGGCATGAATTTGACTGCCACTGCCGAAACCAAACTGTGGGGCATCTACCACACCGACCGGGAATATGCCCGCATCATCGGCGACCCGCTCCGCACCACCGTCGAAGCCCCGACCAAGGAGGCCGCTGAAAAAATTGCCGCCGGTCTCGGATTCAGTGCGGCATGGGCGCATCCGGTCGCACCAGAAGTTGCCAGAATGACGGAAACGATCCTAAAAAGACAACCGGCACATCGCCAGGAGTGCGGTCATAAAACTTCACGCGGCATCCGAATCTAATACCAACCATGCAAGCACCCACCACCACCCAAATAAACACCGCCATTGAAGTGCTCCAGAAGCTCGGTGAACGCATCAATGAACACGCCGCCCGATCTGTCCGACAGATACCACCGTCCAGTGTCAACGGTCAACTCGCCGGTCAAATCAGTGCGAACGCGATGGAGCAAAACAAGCAGGTTCAAGAGATCACCGGCCTGCTCAAAACCTGGCACGGTGAATTGGAACACAGACGGAGGCAAAATGTATCACTGCATCTGTAACTTTGGGCACGCCCAACCCCGTGCTGGCGCATGGTCTCGGTGCGGTGCGCCACTGCGCGCACGGCTGCGTATTCGCGTCGCCAATCGCGACGACAACGCGGCCAAGGCTGCTGCTAATAATGCCAATCGCAGTCGCGAACGCATCCGCCAACCTTGGCGCTATTTATCCGCTTCCAAAAGGATGCGCCGAGATTGCATCGGCGCTGCAATAGATGCTACGCGACCTGCTGCGTGGAATGCTGCGCATTCGCTGCACTGCCTATGAAGCCCATCACTATTTCCGACGCTGCGGTGAAACGCTTCCGCGATGCTGCGGCTCAATTTGCGCGGGACGCGACGCCGCGCGCTTCGCGATTGCTGCTGGTAAGAGACGACATTGCTGCCCTCCGCGACAAGGGTGCATCGTTTCGCACCATCAGCGCGCTGCTCAAGGGCAACGGTATTGCTGCGTCGGACACCTGCGTCATGCGCTTCTGTCACCGCCAACTCGGTGAGAAACCCACTCGCAGCGCGAAGCGCAAATCGTCTGCTGCGCCTAAACCTGTGCCCCTTGCCAATGGTAATGCGACGGCGCCCGTTCCAATTACCAAAGCGGCACAAGCCGTCTTTCTGGACAACCTCTTGAGCGCAGTCCCGGCGAATTTGTCGCCCAAGCCGAATGCGGAAGGTGGACCGCGCATCGCTCGCATTGAATTCGCCAAACCCGGAGAATTATGAAAAAACAACTCAACCTCATCCTCAACGGCAAAGGCGGAGTCGGTAAAAGTTTTCTGGCCGTCAACCTGGTTCAGTATTTGAAGGACAAAGCCATCCCGTTTGTCGCCTGTGACAGCGACAACGAAAATTCGACGCTGAAGCGGTTTCATCCTGACGCTGGATTCATCAACCTCGCCCAGTCACGTTCGCTCGACGATATGTTCCGCGCCCTGGAACGCGCCGATCTTGTCATCGTGGATTGCCGCGCGGCCTCGACGGATGTGTTCCTGCGCTACTTTGCTGCAATTGATATTGCGGCGGTGCTGCGGACGTTGGATGCCCGGTTGACCTTGCTGATGCCGGTGAACCACGAGGCCGACAGCCTTGATCAGGTTCAGCGCGTGGTCGAGGCGATGGCCGACCATGCGCGATTTATCATCATCCGCAACCAAGTCCACGCGGAATTATTTACGCTCTATGATCAATCTGCGGTGCGTGTGCGATTGCTGAAACAATTGAACGCGAAGGAAATCACCATGCCACGCATGGATGATTGGCTGGTGGAGGGTTTGAACCGGGTCAATCTCACCATCACAGCCGCCGCAAAGCACGAAAGTTTTTATCTTCTCGACCGTCAGCGTCTGGTGACGTGGCAGCGCCGACTTTACGAACAGATCGAATCCGCCGCCGACCTGTTGTTACCCAATCGGCCAACCGCAAAACCCAGCCATGCCAGCGCCGCAAAATAAACTGTCCGAGGATTTCGCCCGCGCCATCAGCGACTGGCGAAAAAAATACCAGCTTCGTGAGGACGAACCGCTGCTGCTGTGCCTCGAATTGTTTCAACTGCATCAGTCACATTGGGACGCAATCCGGCGTCAGGAATTGCCGTCGTTTTCGGACTTCGGCGAGTCGTTGAAAAAACTTCATCAGGATGCAGCGGTATTCCAGCGGCAGGCCAGCACGCTGACGGAGGAATTGCGCCGTTACAAAAGCACTTCACGGCTGGTCGCACCGAGCGTCACGGGTCTGATTCTCACGGCCGTTTTTGCCACCCTCGCGGGTTTGCTCATCGGAAAATTTCTGCTTTGAATTATGAATCTCTTTGGAATTTTATTTTTTGTCGCGAACGTGGTTGCCGCCAGCGCCGCCGTTCATTGGCTTCCGGCAAAATACGCATGGATAATCGCCACGGCATTTATAGCGGTCGGATTTTTTGCACTGGTTGTTCCTGAACAACCAGTCTTTGCGGTTGCCACGCTCAAAGGCTTACGGTGGAAGCGCAATCAGTTCTGCCGTGGCTGGCTCATCACCGGCGACACCGGCTCCGGCAAAACCAGTTCCGGCATCAATCAGCTTGCCCATCAGGTTTTCCGCAACGAACCGCGCTGGGGCGGCTTGTGCATTGATGAAAAAGGCGTCTATTGGGAAACGCTCAAGGGCATGGCTGCGCACTACGGCAGGCTGTCCGATTTAATCCACGTCCAAATCCGCCCGGACGACGCCAGCGCGAACTGGACGCCAACGCACCGCTTCAATCTCACCGGCAACCGGGCGATTCCGTTCAGCTCCTACGCCAAATTCGTCGTGGACACTGCAACTAGCCTCGGACAAGGCGGCGACAAGGGATTTTTCAAGAGTCAGGCGCAAACGCACATCGCGCACGCGCTGGAATTGCTCTCGGAACTTCATCGCCCGGTGACGCTCCCCGGCGCGTATGAACTGCTGTCCAACCGGGAGCAGTTGGAAAGCTCCGTCGAATCACTGGAAGATTTGATGCCCATGCCGCGCCGGCTGGCGTTGCAGGAGCATTTTAACAACCGGTTTCTCAACCAGCCGGACGAACAGCTTGGAGGCGTTCGCGAAACCATCGGCAATTACCTGCAATATTTTTTGGCTCCGGAAATTGCCGAGGTGTTTTGCAACAACGAAAGCTCGTTCGACATCGGCGAGGTTGATTTTGGGAAAATCATTTGTGTGACCATGCCGCAGAAATTTCAAACCGAGCGCCGGTATGTGAACACGTTTTTGAAGCTTCTGTTTTACAATCACGCGCTCCGCCGGTTTGACAAATCCAAAACCGAACGGGCAAATGACAATCTCATCATCCTGTGGGCGGACGAGGCCCAGCGATTCATGACGGCGAGTGAAGACGGCACGAGCGATTACAACGTGGTAGATGTCATCCGCGAAGCCGGGGCGACCATCATCGCTGCCGCACAGTCCACGACGTCATTTATCCCACCGCTCGGAAACGACAAATCCAAAGTGCTGACGTTGAATCTCCGAAACCGGATGATTTTTCGTGCCGCCGACGAGCAGGATGCCGTGCAGAGCGCGGATTTTCTCGGCAAGAAGCGGGTCGTAAAACGCTCATGGGGTCATAGCGGCGGCAAGGGCAATGTGAATTACAATGAAACCGAAGAACATAAAATCAAGCCGCACAAGCTCCGCAACCTTCGCGACCACGAGTGCGTGCTGGTCCATTGCGAGCGGGGATTTCGGCAGGTGACATTGCCGCCGCTCGAAGCGGATGGCACGGTTGCCAAATGGTTTCCGTGGTTGAGGCGAGTATTTTAGCTAACATCTACCAATGAAATGATCAGTCCAATTCGCCGTTCAAATTCATGCTTGACACATCAAGCAAGCACGGTATAGTGGGCAACATGAACAGAGATTTGGAATCGCTTGCTACACTGTTGCGGGAATCTCGCAGCCGTCTTGGATTGACACTCCGGGCGGTCGAAGAAAAATCCGGCATCTCAAATGCGTATCTCAGTCAACTTGAAGGGGCAAAAATCAAGCAGCCGTCTCCACAAGTTTTGCACAAACTCTGCACTCTTTACGAGTGCTCGTATGCGACGGTATTGGAAATGGCCGGGCATCCCCTACCGGCATCTGCACAAGCTCCGATAAACGCGCGGTTTGTAGCTCGCCTCGGGAAGACCACGCCGGATGAAGAATCATCACTCCTTGAATACTTGCAATTCCTGCGGTCGCGCAAACGCTAAATTTTAATACAAAATGATTTGGTCATTTTCAGAGAGCCGTATTTTTAGGAAATGCCAGCGCCAGTGGTTCTACAAGGCGTGCTGCGCTTCCGCGCGCTCGAAGGACCCAGCCCGGCGTGAAGCATACCTCCTCTCGAAACTTCAGTCCGTATCTGCATGGCGCGGACAAATTGTGGACACGGTAGTTGAACAGGTGCTTGTGCCGGCCCTCAATCGGGGAAATCGTCCGATGTTGAACCAAGTGCTGGCCAGTGCCAGAACCCTGTTCGACAAGCAACTGGCTTTTGGGCGTCAGCACCGTGTGCGCGAACCAGGTTTCAAAGTCACCGAGTCTGGAGATTCTTTCGCCGCCTTCTACGCGGTTGAATACGGGGCGGGGCTTTCTGACACTGATGTGAATGCCGCTTGGTTGGATGTCGAACAGGCCTTACGAAATCTTTTTGGTCTTGCCGAATTAAAGCAGTTATTGCGCGAAGCCAAATACCGGGTGGCGCAACGCTCGCTGATTTTTGACCACGCCGGGGCGAAGGTGCGCGCGGTTCCTGATTTAATTGCATTCTTTGCCGATAAACCACCGGTCATTGTGGATTGGAAGGTCCACACCTTTGGAGTTCGGGATTATCGCGACCAACTTTTGACCTATGCCATTGCGCTGATGCGGGCAAAGCCCCATAAAGATTTCCCATCGGATTTGAGTCGATGGATGGAATCCGATGTTGTTTTGTATGAAGTTCAATTATTACGCGGCATCACCCGCCAATACCCGGCTGATGAAAATGATGTGCAGGCAACAGACGAACGGATTGCCGAAAGCATTGTCACCCTCCAGCTTGCACGGGGCGGTCTGGAGGATGACGAATTGACTGCCAATGAATTTCCCACGACGAATGATCCGCGAACCTGTCAGACGTGTCCGTATCGAAAAATCTGCTGGAATTAACTGCCATGAACACACTGGAAACAAACATATATCGTGTTGAAAATCTCAACGAACTTTCCGCGAAATACCGGCTTTATCGCCTGCGGGGGTTGTCAGCGGATCAGGATGACTACCACCGCAACCTGAATATCCTAGTCACAAAACTTTCCCGCGAATTGCGCTCACCAGTCGGAACTTTGGATCACAATGGGGCCACCTGCCTCGTCATACGCGACGGAGAAGTTGAACCAAAATCCCCGCAAACCCTCGTCCGACGGATTGTGTATCTGGAAAAGGAAACTGATGAGTTCCAAATTAATTTTAGTCAACTTAACGATGCAACACGCGCAATTTCGCTCCGCTTCCTGCAATTCGCGGCCCAAAACGCACTGCAAAGACAACCCGGTCTATGGCGTCCCAATTCAGGCGGCGCGTTCTTTGACAAACAGCCTGAATCTGTGCAAAGGGGCATAGGGTTACACAGCGGCTACATTGTCCGAGCTACGTCACTTCCCGATGGCGGGATGGGTCTGTGTGTGGATGCCCGACACAAATTCGTGTCCGCCGATCCGATTCCAGCACGGCTCAATCGGCAGGAATTTGTGCGCTACAAAATGGCGCACGCCATCTATCACTTCGGCCATGCGTGGTTTGAAGTCCGGTTAGCCGAGTGGTCGGAACTTACCGCGCAGGAGCATTTATTCCCGGATAACGGACGCGAAGTCAACCTGCTGGAATATATTCAGGAGAAAACTGCTTCGCCACTGCCGCCAGAACTGGTGCGCCTGCCGAAAGATTGCAGTGTCGTTCACTATTACAACACTAGCCGGGAAATGCGCGCAGCGCCGTCCGCCCTGTGTTATCCAGTATTTGATACTTCTGACGGTCGCGTGCGCCGCGCTCATGGCCGGACTATCATCGGCCCCGTTGCCCGCCGGGCAGGTATTTTTCGTTTTGTGGAAAACTATCTGCAAAAAGTATCGCTCGGAAAAACATCCATCCGCCTGTCCCGAAATCCGGTTGAAACGGAGCGTAAAAGTTTTCCAGTGCCAGATCTCAAATTTGGCAACAACAAGGTTCTATCCGCCCACGGGACGCCTGGAACCCAGCAAGTTCACCTCAATGATTTGGGGAGGACCAGAATAAATATGCTTCTGAACCGGTCGGCGGGATTTTACACCACCACCCCGATGCAAAAGCAGTTTTTCTTCATGCCTGAAACCATTCACCGCAGTTGGGGGCCACAGTTCCTTAAAGACCTGTGTGGCAAAGTGAATGGACTTTATCCGCAGACAAACGGCTTTGCCCCGGAAGTCATCATCTATGATGATCGGCGGGGACGCACGTTTGTTGAGCAGGGAATGGCTTTGTTGAAAGCGGCGAAAGAACATCAGGCGGCATCTGGCTTTGCCGTCGTGATGATCCATGAACCGACCGACCGGCAACCCCGCAAATCCGATCAACTGGCCGCTTATGCCGTGCGCGCATTGCGCAAAGATTGCGACATCACAGCGGCGGTCATCCACACCGCGACCGGCACGGAATGCTATGAACAGCCCAACAACGGCAGTGGTTCATTAGCTTATCGGATGCGTGCCGACAAGCGTGGCCGGTTTGACGGTTATCTCCGGAACGTAGCATTGAACAAGGTGCTTTTGACAAATGAAAAGTGGCCGTTCGTGTTGGCCCAAAAAACGCAGGCTGACTTGACCATCGGCGTGGATGTCAAATCGCACTTCGCTGGCTTCATCGCCGTAGGCAAAGGTGGCGACTATATTGCCGCAACGCAAGGCATGGAATGCCGCCAGCCGGAACAAATCAGCGAGGCTGAATTTCGCAAATTGATGGCAGCCACGGTTCAACAATATGTTGATGCCACTGGCGATCTGGCACGAACGGTCGTCATCCATCGCGACGGCAGAATGTTTGAGACTGAATTGCGCGGTGCAAAATTGGCTTTTGACGCATTGTGCGAGAAAGGTTTGCTTGCACCAGGTGCCTCACTGAATTGCGTGGAGATCGGCAAATCAAGTTTTACCTCCCTGCGCTTGTTTGATGTAAGCCGGAACGGGCACCCACAACCTATCATTCGCAATCCAGAAGTAGGAGACTATTACCTTACCAGCGCAGACGAGGGATATGTCTGCGCCACTGGCCGCGCATTTCCCCGTGACGGCACCGTGTATCCGTTGCACGTCCGAAAGGTATGCGGCACATTGCCCTTGGAACAATTGCTCGAAGACATTTACCGGTTGACCACGCTGGCCTGGACACGGCCAGAGGACTGCACCCGGTATCCTATCACCATAAAACTAAACGACCGCCGGCTGTTTGAAGACGCCGGAGAATACAACGAAAATGAAATCAACATCTATGAAGAGGAGGCTGTGGTATGAGTGAAATTGGCATTCATGCTGGCCGCTATCAGCGCGTCAGCGATTACGCTCGGGCAGTGGATCGGTTGTTGCTTGACCTGCAGTCAGGGGACGCTCCGGATGCTGAAACCGTGGCTCCCGTTTTGGCCTTGCTGGACTCGATGCGGCAGGAGCAGTCCGCCGCTCCGCTGGTGCAGTTGCTTAAATTGCAATGGCGACAAGTCGCCAAGCCGGCACCCGACCGCCTTGGTAAAATTGTGTCCGATTTGAAATCCGAGCATCCCACCCAGCAAACACTCGCTGATCTGGAAAATTTGGCAACGGTGCTTGACCGCGAGCGGGTCACGATGCGGTTGCGATTGAGAGGAATCTGATGCTTGACGATTATCTAATCGGCTCGGTCGGGCAGCTTTCGGAACGTGCGCGGCACCTGCTTGCGGCGATTTCAAAGCAGTATCCCCCGGAGTTTCGCGCGCTCGCCCAGACCTGTCGCAATCAAGTCAACGAACTGATTGCGGAGTTTGATTCTCTGATAAATGATGCGCGATACCAAAAACCAGAACTCAAGGCATTACGATTGCGCGCTTACACCGATTTAGTGAACCGGCTGGATTTCATCGAGAGCATTGGTTTTGCCGCCCTCGTCCGCATCAACGACGAGGATAAGCAAATGACCCGGCTTGTTAGTGACATTGCCGAGGAGTTGATGTTCCCGCTTCCTCCGCCGGTCGTATCCTGCCAGTCGCATTTCTCATCATATTTCCACGCATTCCCCGGCCTCAACGTGCTTCGCGTGCCGCTCAAGGAAGGCCATTTCCTGCTGCATTTGCCAGACCTTTATCACGAGTTGGCACATTTCATCCTTGAAGAAAGGAACAATCCCGCCGTGCAGGCTTTTCAAGATGGCCACGCAAAAGCAACCAATGCCGCAACCGGACACTTGGCCGGACTGCTCTCCAAACCGACGCGCGGACCAAAGAATGAGGAGAAGTATTTGACGTGGACACTTTCCTGGATGCGAGCTTGGGGCGCGGAATTATTTTGCGACCTGTTTGGTGTGCTCGGCGTCGGCCCGGCATACGCCTGGGCACACCTCCATCTATGCGCCAAAACGGGGAACGATCCGTTTCGCGTGGAAACTTCGCCGGACTCGACGCATCCGCCAGACGCAGCGCGGATGTTCGTCCTCCTCGAAGTCCTGAACCTGCTTGATTACGGTGCGACCGCATCCGACGTCAAGGCGCGGTGGGATGAACTCACCACGTTGCGCGGATTCAAGAATGATCCCAATTACCAACTTTGTTTTCCAACCGAGGTGCTAAAACAATTCGCCGCCGAGGCTCATACAAGCTATAAGGCTATGAACTGTCGCTGTTCATCGGCAAAGTCCGAGAATCGCGTCCATAATTTGCTCAACGAAGCCTGGATCAAGTTTTGGAAAACGCCAGCCCAGTATGCTGACTGGGAAAAACAAAATAGCGTCATTCTCACAAAGCGCTAATAAGAGAAGCTAAACGGACTGCTACGACTAGACACTCGGCAAATCCAGCCGGAGATTTTTTTGAATCTGCTTGCGCCAGTTGTTTGCCACCTGCGCCTGCTCCGCGTAATCCGGCCACTTCATCACGGCAGCGCGAACCTCCTCTACGATGGCGTCGGCACGCCCGCGTTTCATCACCGCGTTTTTGGCACAGGCGCGAAAATCCCCCAGCGTGAATCCATCGCGTTTGCCGTTCATCGTCATCTGGTGTGTCGCCGTCCAGTCGCCCGCTGGGTTGTGGCTGTAAATCACATCAAACGCTGGCGCTAATGACCACTGCCCCGCCTTGTCCATGAGGAATGCAATGTTTTTAACATGGTCGTCCTGATTGCGCGCGATGATGTTGAACGCCATCCGGCGGAACTGTTCCTCGACGGTTGCCATCGGCAGATTTAGTTGCCGGATGGTCAGCAACGCTTGCTCGTAGGAGTAAGCGCCCGCTGAGTTAAAATCAAAATGCGCCAGCGCACACAGCGATTGCATGTGCAGTTTTTCCCCACCGTCAAGCCGGTCAAAGCGTCGCGTCATGAAATGCCGTCGCCCGCCTTCTTCCAGCAAACGGCATTCGCTCATGGTCACGCCCGCCGCTTTCGCCATCAGGTAATACGCATATTCAATCGCGCCGTAGCCTTTCGGATCTTCTAGTTCCTTGTCCTTGTTGCCGGTCACGCCGTCAAATTTCAACAACCAATAATCAAATCCGGTGCCGGCCTCAACCTGTCCCGAACGCACTTCGTTGGTTTGGCGGTTCCAAGCAATGACGGCTTTCGCCCGCGCACCGCCGGCGGAAGTGCCCACGCGCAAAATGTCACCGAGCGCCGCTTTCCGTTTTTCACTGGCAAACGTGGTTTTGAGATTTTTGCGATGCGCCAAAACTTCCGACGCCAGTTTGACCAGCGCATCAATCTCGATTTTCTTCGCGCGTTGCGGCTGCGGCCCGATGGCCGGCGCGAATTCCAACGCGCCCATGCCGCGTATGCCGGTATAGCAAAGGCGTTCGACGGCATTGAAACTTTCCGGCGTCCGCCCCTGCGTCGCCAGCCACGCATCAATCAACGCGTTGCCGAATCGGTCCGGCAACGAATCAGCCAGCAGGCCGGGCAGACCGTGAAATGTCCGCTGTGGTAATTCCGGGAAAACATAAACGCGGTCGCTCAACGGCATGGTGATCGGCGAAATTTGGATCCCACTCTGGGCAAATGCCGGATCATACTGGAACGCGGCAGTGCTGCCGCCATCTTCCAGTGAGACCGCGCCGATGGTGCGTCCCCAAAGTTGGACTTCGGCTACCGTCATGGTTTATCCCCCCATTGCCATTTTTTAGCGGACGATGTGACGGCTTTGGTCGTAGATGCACGTTGCCGCTGCCGACCACGCAATTTCAGCTGTGCGACCGGGCTGGGCACGGGTTCGGGCACAAGAGTGTCGAGGCGTTCCAACACACCCAGCACGCGGCACACCCGTATGAAACCCGACAACTGGGTTGCCACCGCCCCCGATTCCAGCCGTTCCACGGTGCGCTTGGAAACTCCAGCCTGCTCGGCCAGTTGCCCTTGCGTCAGATTACGTTCCAATCGGATGCGAGCCAGTCGCCCGCCCAATTCCGCGAGCACCACGTCATCGGTGGCTTGTTTTGTTATTTTCATAACACGCCTAATATGGCGAATAGCGCCTTATTTGTCAAGCAAGTCGCCATATAAGACGAATATCTATTTAATCAGCAAATCGTCACTTGAGACGATTTTGATTCATGCAAAGCCTCATTTCGCCACTTGTGGCACTTTGTCAGCCGCGCCGTGACCAACGCGGGCTTTCGCTCCGTTTCACGGTCTGCCGGTCGCCCCGTATGCCTCTCGACCGCGCCCGTTCTCCTCCGCAAAAACCCGCGCTCGTCACGGACGGCATTGGCAGATGACCGCAATCGCGGCGGG
>Ga0214190_1000171_pt1 | contig 19812 bp, 20 predicted proteins | sample TroBogEpilimnion_41_FD_153028 | JGI IMG/M metagenome (GOLD analysis project Ga0214190, IMG submission 153028) | Freshwater microbial communities from Trout Bog Lake, WI - 15JUL2008 epilimnion | ecosystem: Environmental > Aquatic > Freshwater > Lake > Epilimnion/Euphotic zone | place: Trout Bog...
GACGGGAAACTGTCACGTCCGGTTCTGAGGGGAGGGAGCGGCGGCAACGCCGCTCTCTTACCCGACCTCAACGGAGGAAAGTTCAGGCAAACTGACAGGCATGAATAAAACTGGATTCAGTTTTGATCCCGTGTGCCAGACACGCCCTGCGCCGGATCGGTTCCGGCACGATGCACCAATCGGAAAATGAATGACAGAAAGAAAATAACGAATGTGCCAACGGGGCATAAAGCCATTTGAAAAACCGCTAACATCGCACGTTATGTTCACGGCCGTCGCACAAAAGAATCTGGCGGATGCCGAAGGCTACTTCGACGAGCATCTGGCGCAGAACGATTACTACGCCGCCGGTGAAATCCGGCCAGGCCAGTGGATCGGCACGGGCACGGAACGGCTGGGGTTAAATAATACCGTCACCCGAGATCAATTTCATGCGCTGTGCGAGAACAAGAATCCGAATGACGATAAACGCCTGACGCTGCGGCAGGAAAAAACCAATCAGCGTCGCGTCTTTTACGATTTCACCTGTTCCGCGCCGAAATCGGTTTCGGTGCTGGCGGTGACGATGGACGACGACCGGTTGGTGTTGGCACATGAGGAAGCGACACGCATTGCGTTCCGCGAACTCGAAACCTTTGCCGCAACCAGAGTTCGCAAGCAGGGTAACCAACGTGACCGCACGACCGGTAATCTGGTCGCCGCCGCGTTCACGCACACGAGCAGCCGGGCGCTCGACCCGCTATTGCATACGCACCTCACCGTATTCAATGCCACCTTTGATGAAACGGAAAAGCGCTGGAAGGCATTGCAGGCGCGCGGCATGTATGACGCGATTCGTTATGGCACGGCGGTTTATCGCAATGAATTGGCGAAGCGCGTCCAGCAGATTGGCTATCGCATTCGTCCGGCGAAACACGGCTTTGAAATCGAGGGCGTGAGCGATGCGGTGTTGAAACGATTTTCCAAACGGTCGCAACAACGGGACGCGGTGGTCCGGGAACTGGAACAAAAGCTGGGCCGCAAATGGTCGAATAATGCCATTGCCCTAGCGGTGCATCAGAGCCGGGCGAAAAAGATCAAGGGCATCTCGACCACCGAGGTTCGCGAGCAGCAGCTGGCACAATTGCAGCCGGATGAATTGCAGGCGCTGCAAAAACTAACCACATGGGGTCAACCTGTCCGGCAAGTCCGCCGGTTTGAACCGGAAAACCTAGCTCTGAATTACGCCGTCGCCCATGTCTTCGAGCGCAAGTCGGTCGTGCCGGAACATGAACTTATGTGCGTGGCACTGGCGCAGCATCCAGGTGAACTGGATTTGCCGGCGTTGAAGGAGGCGGCAAAGCATTCGGATCATCTGGTCAAAACCGAGCGTGGATTATCCACGCCACAGATTTTGGCAACTGAATTGGATTTGATTCAGACGGTCAATGCGGCCTGCGACACATTAGCGCCGATTCATCCAACATACAAACCCGCCGACTGGCTGGGCGAAGATCAACAACGGGCCATTTATCATGTGCTGCGCACTCATGACCGGATCACCGGCCTGCGTGGTCTGGCAGGAACGGGCAAAACCACGGCGTTGCGCGAACTGGTCGCCGCCTGCGCCGAAGTTAAAATCGAACCGCTGTTTTGCGCGCCGACGGCAGCGGCGGCGGATGTGCTCCGCAAGGAAGGATTCGAGGCGAAGACACTGCAAAGTCTGCTGCTGTCTAAAACGGCTCTGTCCGAACGGCAATTGATTGTATTGGATGAAGCCGGGGCGGTCGGCATTGACGACATGAAGCGGCTATTCGACCTGACGCGCGACGCCCGCGTCGTGCTTTCGGGCGACACCGGCCAGCACGCATCGGTGGTGCGTGGCGATGCGCTGCGGATTCTGGAGCAACATTCCAATTTTCAATCCGGCCAACTCACCCGCATTCGTCGCCAGCACAAAGCCGAGTATCGCAAGGCGGTCGAACTAGCCGCGCAAAAGCGGACGCTGGAGGCGTTCGCCCAACTGGAACGCATCGGTGCGATCACTGAATCTTCCAACGACAATCTGCATGACAAGGCTGCGCGGTCATACCTGAAGGCGTTGGAACAAAACCGGTCTGCGCTGCTTGTTGCGCCGACCTGGAATGAAATCGAGGCGGTCACGGAGAAAGTCCGGGCCGCAATGAAAACGTCTGGCCGGCTGGTCGGTGAAGAAAAAGAATTTGAGGTTTTCGATTCGCTGTCGTGGACGGAAGCGCAAAAACAAGATGCGCGGCAATATCATCCCGGCATGGCCATCCGGTTTCATAGTCGGAAGAATGATTTTGCCAAAGACGAAACGGTTGCGGTGGTCGCGGTCGAAAATGATTCGATCAAAGTTCAGCGTGACGATGGCTCTGAAAATCTTTTCCCATTGGGTGCAGGCTCTGCCTGCTTTGATGTGGGGGAAAAACGGAAATTGAAAATTGCTGCCGGCGACAAACTGTTGCTGCAAGCCAACACGGTCGGCAAACGGTTTATCAATGGCGAACTCGTCGAAGTGCGGGCGATTCAGGGCGATTCCGTGGTGCTGGCCGATGGCCGGGTGATTCCGCAAAATTACCGCACATTCACGCACGGCTACGCCGTCACGTCGCACGCCGCCCAGGGCAAAACCGTGGATGCAGTGTTGGTCGTGGCGTCCTCGCGGTCGCTGGCCGCCGTCCATCAGCAACAATTTTATGTCAGCATCTCGCGTGGTCGTGAACGCTGCCAGATTTTCACCGATGACAGCGAGCGGTTGCGTTCGCATGTCACCCACTCCAGCGAGCGATTGGCCGCCGTGGAAGTGGTCCCGCATTTTAGCCGGCAAAAATTCATCCTGCGCGTGATGGAACGCGGCCATCGCTTCCTAAAACAGTTCCGCCAACGCCTCGCGCAGCAGCAAACCTTGTCGCATGGCCAGTCCGGTCAACAAATCGAGCTGACAGATTATGAGCACCAACACCAAACCACCCGTCGAATCAGCATCTAACCCGCGTGATAATCCCTGTTACGGCAGTGATCCAACCTTGGCAACGCTCAACGTGTTGGCCGACAATGAACACAGTTATCAACTGCCTTATGCGCAATTCCTATTTGCCGAACTGCTGCCTAATCCGGCGTTGGAAAAAACGGCGGATGCGCCGCCAGAAAAGTTGTTGATCCGTTTCGCGGTGGCCGAAGTCACATTGCTGGGCAGCGGACTCAAGTCCCTTGAACGGGCCATCCAAAAGTATGAATTGAAATTTGTGCAGTCGGCGGATCGGCGTTTTGCCGCCACATGGAAAACCTTCGTCGCCGCCGTCACCGTCACTTTTACCAAGGAGAAGATATGAATCCTGAATCGTCATTGAAAATCCAGGCGCTGGAAAAATTTCCGGTCTTCATGACCAAGGAGAAAGTGGCCGAGGCGCTGGGCGTCGCCACGCATAACATCCCGCCACTGATGCGGGCGGGCCTGATCAAGCCGCTCGGCCGTCCAGGGCGCTATTGCGTGAAGCATTTTTCGCGCGACGCGCTGGCGGAGAAATTCGCCAGCCCGGAATGGCTGGATAAAGTGGTCGCCGCCATCCACCGGCACTGGCGCAACAAAAATGCGCGCAAGCGGACACGGCAACCTCAATCGGCCTGAAGGATGGGTGCTAAAAAAATTCAACAGCCATGAATGCTGAAATTTACGAACCACCAGCGGCTAAAGCGAATGACAAGCCTGCGCTGGGTTGCAATGAAACCAAGGATTTATTGATTCTGCGACGTTTGGCGTTCAGTGTTCGGGAGACGGCGGAGATGTTGGGCATATCGGAAAAAACCGTGAGGCGTTTGATCAGTCGCGGATTGCTTCGGCCGTCACGCGCGCTGCGCCACCTTTTGATCCCGAAAAAGGAAATCGAACGGTTTCTCGAACAAACCACAGCGAGATAAAGATGCCGCCACTCGATTGAACATGATGCTCCGCAAACATAATGTTTGACACGCATAATGTGGAATGCAAGGTTTCCTGCATGGAACTGCTGTTCACGAATCGCACCGGTGAGCTGAAGGAACTGGATTCTGCCGCCAAAGCCGGCGGGTTGCTGGTCGTGTTTGGCCGCCGCCGCGTCGGCAAGACGCGCCTGTTGACTCACTGGCTCAAGCCTCGGAACGGACTTTACAGCCAGGCGATTGAAGCTGCCACCGCAATCCAAATCGAGCAGGTGATCCGGGATATTGGCCCGGCGCTGAAAACTAACATTACTCCAAAAAACTGGGTTGAACTGTTGGAATTGGTCAGTTTGCAGAAGGGGCATTCCATCTTGTGTCTTGACGAATTTCCCTATCTGGTCGCCTCCGACCCCTCCTTGCCGAGCGTGTTGCAACGCTGGTTGGATCATCAACGTCCCAAGTCGTTCACACTGGTTCTCTCGGGTTCCAGTGCGAGTGCGATGAATGACTGTTTCTTGAACCGCGCCGCGCCGCTATATCAACGCGCCCGCAAATTGATCCACGTTGAACCCATGAGCTATCGGGCTTTTTGCGAAGCGTGTGGCATCAAACCGGGGAATATGGAGTCCTTCACACGCTTTGCGCTTGTAGGCGGCATCCCGAAATACTGGGAGTTTGTTGAACCGAAGGCGTCGGCGCTGGATTTGGCGGAAGAACTGTTTTTTGGCCGGTCGGCATTTCTCGAAGATGAGCCGTTGCGCATCCTGCGCGACGAAAACATTGCCGGCATGACCGCCCAGTCGGTTTTGGAGGCCGTGGGACGCGGGGCGGAAAAACCTTCGGAGATCGCCGCGCGACTCAGCACGGCGCAGACAAATTTGGGGCGCACCTTCCAACAATTGCTGGATGCTTCGATTCTGACGCGGGAGATTCCGTTCGGTGAGAGCCTGCGCTCGACAAAAAAATCGCGCTATCGCATTCAAGACCCGGCTTTGCGATTTTGGTTTCAAGTGTATTCCCCGCACCGGACGCGCTGGCAGACTTACAGCCCGACGGAACGGGAGAAGTTGATTCACGATCACGCCTCAACTGTGTTTGAAGATTTCTGCCGCCAGCAACATCCGGATGCTGCGCGTTATTGGGAAGCCAACGTGGAGTTTGATTTCGTCCGCGACGATCATGGAAGTGCCGTGGTGTCGGAAGTGAAATTTAAGAAACTGACTGCCACCGAGCACCGTCAACTGGAGCATCATCTGGTGAATGGTTGGCAGGAGTGCGCGCTGTCCCGTCGTTTCCGTGGCGTCAGTTTCGAGATTTTGGATGCCACCATTCTCGGAAATTAACGCTGATGCCGTGATGATGAAAGCTATCTTTTAGCAGTTGGGATAATGTAAATCTAATCCTCAAAAAATCCGTTTCCGCAGGTTCTTGGATTAGCAAAACTATTTTTAAAATTGAACGAAACAGAACAAAAAATCATCCAGAAAAACTCAAATCGCTTCTACGCGCGCTTCTACACGGTCGGTTAAAAATGGGGGTAAAGTGAGTCCGTGTGGTTTCTGCGAAAAACCCTGGAAGTGCCTGTCAAAAAAGAATTTGTCCACAAAAGTCCAAGTGAGTCCAAATGGGTAAAAACGGTCAGATCTTGTTGCGAACGAGACGCTCTACCAACTGAGCTAAGACCCCATCCACCGGCCAGCAAGCCTAGCCGCTTTCCGCCGAACCTCAAGTTTTTTTGCGCGGAAATTTTGCGCGGAAATAAAAAAAGCCGGCGGACCCGGCACACGGTAAACTTCCGGATCCGCCGACGCTCGTCTTTCGACAGGAAAAACGGAGCACCCGTTCTCAAGGGCAATGCCAACCTAATCCATCCGCCAAACCCTGCAAGCCGTTTCTGAAAAAACTTTTTCCCTGCGCGCTACGGCGTATGCTGTGCCGTCAATTGAAACGGAAAATTCACATTTTACTTTTCTGTCTGGTTGTCACGCTGGCCTTGGCTGGCCGGGTCGTGGCTGGTGATTTGCCGTTTATCGTGGATGTCTGGAATACCGAGGACGGTCTGCCGCAAAGTTCTGTCATCGCGCTGACTCAGACGCACGACGGCTATCTCTGGCTCGGCACGCTTAACGGCCTCGTCCGCTTCGACGGCAAAACCTTCACGCGTTTTAATGTCAACAACACACCTGGTTTGCCAAGCAACCGCATTATTTTTCTCTTTGAGGACAGCCAGCAAATTCTGTGGGTCGGCACGGAATCGGCCGGACTTTGCGCAGTGAAAAATGGCGCGGTGCAAAATTTCCAGGAGACCAGTGCGGGCGGCATCGTAAATTGCGCTTTTGAAGACGGCAGTAGCAATATTTGGTTCAGTGCCGAAAATGGAAAATTTTTCTGTTGGAAAAATGGCAAGATGGATTCGCACCCGACGATTTTTCCCGCGCAACTTTTTTACCGGGCCGCTCACGTTTTTGTTTCCGGAAAGAATGGCGCTATCTGGCATTTGCAAAATGGTCGTGTGGAAAAATGGCGCGGCAACCGGCTGGAAAAAGATTTTGGCGCGATGCCGTGGGGCAATGCGCACGTTTCGGCGACGACAGAAGATGCGTCTGGCAATCTTGTTGTCGGCACGCAGGGCGCGGGATTGTTTTGGTTTCAGTCCGACGGCAGTTGTGTGCACATCAGCAAGGACGAAGGACTTTCTCACAACATTGTGCTGTCACTATCACTCGACCGCGAAGGCAATCTTTGGGCGGGCACCGACGGCGGTGGACTGAATCGCATCAAACGGAAAGTATTTTTCTCGCCCGCTGGTTTATCCACCGAAACCGCGCAATCCGTTGCGCAGGACGTAGCTGGCGGATTGTGGGTCGCCTTCAACAGCCACGGACTCGCGTATTGGCAGACCAACACTGCCACCAGCTATGGCATCGGCACTTATTCCAACGCGTGGACGGTGCTGGTGGATAAACACCAGCAAATCTGGGCGGGCACGCGCGGCGAAGGTTTGTTCCGCTTCATGTCATACTATTTTCAGCCGGTGCTCGGCGCCCAAAAAATCGGTCGCGAAATTTACGTTCTCTTCGAGGATCGCGCTGGAAAAATTTGGGCGGCTGGCGAAAACGGCCTTGGTAGTTTTGATGGCGCGAACTGGAATTATTTAACCGCGCACGATGGTTTGCCTGCCAGCGCAGTGCGCGCCATTGCCGAAGATGCTCAAGGAAATCTTTGGCTCGGCACCGAGCGCGACGGACTTTTTCAATTGCGCGACGGAAAAATTTCCGCTGTGGTCGCGCCGGTGAAAGATGTCTCCTGTCTGCTCGCCGACGCGGATGGTTTATGGGTCGGCACTTCCGGTCACGGTCTGGCGCGTCTGCAAAATGGAAATTGGAAAATTTGCTCCACGCTCAACGGGGGGCTGGCGAGTGACAGCATTGGATATTTAATCAATGATGACGAAGGTAATTTGTGGCTTGGCTCGTATGAGGGATTACTGCGCGTGGAAAAAAAATCGCTGGCAGATTTTATCGCGGGCGCGGCGAAGTCGGTTTCCTGCCGCACATTTCTCACGCGCGAATGTTCCGCTGGCGCGCAACCAGCGGCGCTGCGCGCGCCGGATGGAAAACTTTTCTTTCCGACGCTCGTTGGCGTGGCGGCGGTCAATCCGGCGGATTTGAAACTAGACACCAATCCGCCGCCCGTCGTCATCGAATCCGTTTTGGTGGACGGCGTGGAGCAGAAGACCAACGCCTTGAGCGCGGCGTGGAATGGCACGATTACGTTGACGCCGGATAACGAGCAGTTGGAAATCCAATTCGCGAGTCTGAATTTCTCCGCGCCAAAAAACACCGTCGGTGGTGCGCGGTTCAAATACCGGTTGGAGGCGCGCGGTAAAAATAATTCCGGCAAAAACTGGACGGACATCGGCGGCGAACGCGTGGCGCATATTCCAAAATTGCAGCCGGGCAATTATGTTTTCCACGTCGTTGCAGGCAACGAGGATGGCGTTTGGAGTGACGCGGGTGCGACGTTGGCAGTTGCGGTTGAGCCGCCGTTCTGGCGCAAACCGTCATTTTTGATTTCAGCCACGCTAGTTTTTCTCGGCACGCTCGCAGGAATTATTTATCTGATTTCCACGGCCAAATTAAAACGTCAATTGCGTGCACATCGGCAAAAAGAATTGCTGGAAAATGAACGTTCACGCATTGCGCGTGACTTGCACGACCAACTTGGCGCAAATCTCACGCAGGTCGCGTTGCTCGGCGAATTGGCGGAGGCGGACAAACATTTGCCGGACGAGGTGGAGTTGCACGCGCAGCAAATTTCCCTGACGGCGCGCGACACCACGCGTTCGCTCGATGAAATCGTTTGGGCGCTAAATTCTTCCAATGACACGCTGGAGAGCCTTGCTAATTACGCCTGCAAATATGCGCAGGATTATTTTGCTCTGGCCGGGGTGCGGTATCGCGCCGAGTTGCCAACGCAATTGCCGCCCGCGACGATTTTGCCGGAAGTGCGCCACAATGTTTTCCTCGCGTTCAAGGAAGCGGTGAACAACGTCGTCAAGCACGCGCAGGCGAGCGAGGCGCGTGTGAAGTTGGAGTTGCAGCCGGATAAATTTATTCTAATCATCGCTGACAACGGACGCGGTTTGGGTGACATTTCGGAAAAGAAACTACGGAACGGGCTGAAAAATATGCGCAAACGGCTGGCCGATGTGCACGGAGAATTTGAAATCGAACCCGGGTCGCAAGGTGGCACCGTAGTTCGTTTGGTTGTGCCGCTGGTTAAAAAATAATTCTATGCCGATTTCCATATCCATCGTCGAGGACAACGACAAGTTGCGCGGCACACTCGCCAAGGTGATTGGCCGCGCGGACGGTTTTCGTTTCGCCACCGATTACGCCAGTGCCGAGGATGCGCTCGCTGATTTGCCGAAAGTGCGACCGGACGTGGTTTTGATGGACATCAATTTGCCCGGTATCAACGGCGTGGAATGCGTGCGAAAGTTAAAAACTTTGTTGCCGCAGACGCAAGTGATGATGCTGACGGTTTACGAAGACACGGAAAATATTTTTAACGCGCTCGCCGCTGGCGCGAATGGTTACATGCTCAAGCGCACGCCGACGAAAGAATTGATTGAAGCCATTCGCGAAATGCAACGCGGCGGTTCGCCGATGACCACGCACATCGCGCGGCTCGTAGTGCAGTCATTCCAAAAACCCGCCGCACCCGCGTCGTCCGGCGGCGATTTAGCCGAACTTTCCGAACGCGAACAGCAAGTTTTGGATTTGCTCGCGCAAGGTTTGATCTACAAAGAAATCGCCGAGAAACTCAATATCGGCTACGAAACTGTGCATACTTACATCCGCCGCATCTACGAAAAACTGCAGGTGCGAACGCGCACGGAAGCGGTTGCAAAATTTTTACAACGGTAGGCGGGGAAAAGCGGCGGTGAACCGGCCGCAGTCCAGACGCTGCGCGAGGTTTGATAAACATGGTCGGGCGCGAAGCGTTTGGACTGCGGTTGCTTTAGCACCGCTTTGAACGGTGAACAGATTGTTGGTGCGCTTGTCTGAACCAAGGCTAACATTCCGTCGGTTCGGCGTCGCGTTTGGTTTCAGTGAGGCAACACAAATTTTATGAGTGTAAATTTCCTTCCAATTCTGGTTGATGAAAAAGTGCTGACGGACAAAATTCAGCAGACCTTGCCGCCGGAACAAATTGACGAAGCCATTCAAGAAGCTTGGCGCAACGACGCGCTGCCCAGAAACAAATCCGAAAACCGATTTGCATTCAGAGAATTTTCCGAGTTTGACAATACCCGTTTTTGGTTTGAAGCAGCCAAAATCAGACTGCAAATCCTATTTGCCGCTTGGCAATTGCAATATACTGACAAAGGCTCAGTTGAACTTGAAAAGAGTGCCGATGCTTTATACCAATTTCTTGGTTCGTTTCATTGTGGATATGCCAACAATAATGGGGTGAACGATTATGGGCTTGTTAGAAGTTGCGCCATTAGGCCCGTCAATTCACGGCGGCTGCATGAACTTTTTAAGCGTATTGATTTTGAACTTTTGCGTCCAATTTTTGCCGAGCATTGTAAAGGGTGGCGTTACATGCCCGGCGACCAACTCACAGAATATGGTTGGATTCCTTCCATTGACGTTCTGAAAAGTTATGCTGCTGCCTTTGATGGCTTGGTTGCAGAGGCGGCAGAAAAGAATAAGGTGCTTTATATGTGGGCGGCGTGATGAATCTCGGAACAAAGTTTTCAGCCATGAAACCCAAACTCCTCCTCGGCCTCGCGCTCGTTTTGAGCGGCATCATCAATTGTCGTGCGGCCGCGGACACTTCGGCGGCGGCCACGAATATATTGGATAATCTTTTCGCCACGAAAACCTTGGTGCTGGCATCGCGCCCGAAATTCATAATTGAAACCGCTCAACGCCAATCTTCGGCAGATTCGCCAACTTTTAATTACATCAGTATTATCACGCCTAAAATGATAGACCGATTTTCGTTTAAGGCTCAACTTTCACGTCCCGGCCATCCGCCAGTTGTCATGCAAGTTGCCGCCAATCCGGATCATGCCACCGTCGTGATTCAGACGCCCGCCGGACAACCCTATTTTTTGATGGCCGACCACCTGTGTGCAATTTGTGGCCAAGACAATCCCGGACAATTGGATTTTTATGATGCAGGAACTGTCCGTTGGGGATTGTTTCAGAGTTTGGACAGAACTAATGCAGATTTTCAAATGTCATTTATCGCCACGAATGTTCCGCCCGCAATTGTTTTTGATTTGCGGTTTATTATACAAAGTTCCATCGCCAAAATGACCAGCTTGGCCTATTCGACTAACGATAATAAAATTAAAATCACAACCAGCCGAGGTTCGCTTGAGCTGCAATTAGCCAAGGCCGATGCCAACGATTCTTTTGGCGTTGTCGAAGTTAAAATCCAAACGGGAGACGTGGCCTTTGAATTTATGGATTTCAAAGTTGGCAGCGAGCCGCCGAGTGGCTTGTTTCAATTCACAAAAACCGACTTGGAAAAATTGGGTGTGCCATTGCATGCGCTCGCTGAAGCCGACCTCAATCATTTGAACCCTTATATTCCCCAAGGTTTTCCTGCGACTGCGGCGGAGCGAGCCGTCACGGATAAATTGCAGGAGTTGATTAAATCTCGGCAGTGATAGTATGAAACCCAAACTCATCCTCGGCCTCGCGCTCGTTTTGAGCGGTAATAATTAAAGCCATGAAATTTCAATTTGATTCCAAAACAGAATTGGATTTTGCCGGAGTGTTGGCGGTGCGGGATAAGCTATTGCAACGATTTGGCGCGGCAGATTTCATTGGTGGCGAGATGCAGTTTGCAGAGGATGTCCCTTTGAGCGGACCCCTAAACCTAGATCTTAAGGGGCTGACCTTAAACAGTCTGTCGGTAGAATGTTTTTTACCAACGGGAAATAAAGCTTTTCAGCAAATCAAGGAGCTGTATGAGCGATTGGAGCCGATTGTCAGCGGTCGGCATGTGTTTTTTACCACTTTTGAATTTCGTGCGGCCATCGCTCCTTCCAAGAAGCCCGAATATTTAACGTTGCTAACCGTAACTCGCCATGAATGTGAATTCAACTTACTAAGTTATCATCCAACACGTCGAAAAGAAATCATGCAGCAATTAATTGACAGCGCGCCCATCGCTGCAGAAATTACTGAATCAAATGGCTATTGGTTTATTAAATCTGCTCCTGAGTTCAAGGTAGAACTCAACATGACTCAATCAAATGGCGGTAATCCAATGAGCATTGGATGGCCTGCCCCTCAAGATATTTCTGAAAGATTCACCACAGTTGAAAAGATATTGAATGCTTTAGCTAACCAAGATAAGGGTGTTCGATGCTCATGGCAGGCAGATACCATCATGGGCGGTGGCACAGCGGAGGAATTGGTGGCTATTTTGAATGCCGCCAAGCTGGAAATTCCCAAAGGTAAACTTTCTTTCTCCTATGTGCTCAAGGAACTGGAAGGTTTGGAGCGGGTGCGGACTTTACTGGGACCAAAGGCCAAATTGAGCGCGCAAGCGGCCGTCTTCCGTTGGCAGGAAGAAGACCGTGGCCAGCTTTGGGTGGACACCAAACCCAACGGCTACCAAATCCAACTTCATTTGGATGATGGTGAGCGCATCAAGGAATTGCAGGAATACTTGGGCATTGAATTTGATTGCGGCAAAGAGTCGTTTCTTTGAACCAACCATGAAACCCAAACTCCTCCTCGGCCTCGCGCTCGTTTTGTAAGGCGGTTAGTTCGCCAATAATTTTTCCGTCACCGAATCGTCACACGGTTGTCACCTGATTGAAATTGTGTGACGAATTGCGGCGTGTCACACTGCCATTGTGAAACCGCGAATTTTAGTTGTGGATGACGAGCCGGAGGCGGTGGAACTCGTCGAGTTCAATCTCAAGCAGGCCGGTTACGCCGTCACCACGGCGGCGGATGGCGCGGAGGCGCTCAAAAAAGCCCGCAGTCAGACGCCTGACCTTATCGTGCTGGACGTGATGTTGCCGGAGATGGACGGCTTCGAAATCTGCAAGACGCTGCGCCTCGATGCGGCCACGGCGAAGGTGCCCATCATCATGCTCACGGCCAAGGCGGCGGAGATTGACCGCGTGCTCGGCCTAGAACTCGGCGCGGATGATTATCTGACGAAGCCTTTCAGCCCGCGTGAACTGCTGCTGCGCGTAAAAAAAATTCTTTCGCGTTTTCAAACCGAGGAAAAGCCGAAGGAACAATTGCGCTTTGGCGATCTGCTGATTGATTTACCGCGCCACATTGTGACTTGGAAGAACAAGCCGATTGAAATGACGGCGACGGAATTTAAGTTGCTCACCGTGCTCGCCCAGCGCGCGGGCCGCGTGCAATCACGCGACCAGCTTTTGCGCGATGTGTGGGAATACGACAGTCTGATTGATACGCGCACGGTGGACACGCACATGCGTCGTCTGCGCGAAAAAATCGGCGCGGCGTCAAAACACTTGGACACGGTGCGCGGTGTGGGCTATCGCTTCGTCGAATAAATTTTTTCGGCCACAGATTTTCACAGATGAAACACAAATGGGGGAAAAGCCTTTGTGCTGGTTTGAAAAATCTGTGTTTCATCTGTGTTTCATCTGTGGCTAAATAATCCTCGTGTGGTTTTTCCTCTTCATTCTTGCGATTGTAGCGCTCGCTGGTCTCCATTTCTGGTGGCGCGCGAAATTTAACGCGCAGCAGGAAAAGCGCGCGGCGGAGATTGAAGCCTCGCAGCGCAAGCAGCAGCAGACTTCGCTCGACGCCAAGGCGCAGCAACAGGTTTTGTTTAACTCGATGCTGGAAGGTTTGTTGCTGCTTGACCGCAGCCGGAAAATTTATCTCGTCAATCGCGCCTTCAAAAATCTCTTCGGTCTCAAAACGGAATTGCGCGGCAAAACGATTGTCGAAGCGCTGCGCCTGCATGAACTGGACGAGCTCATCCAGCGCGTCGAGGCGGAACAGCAGGTGCTGGATTACGAAATCAAGTTGCCGGATTTGAATGAGCGTTGGCTGCAAGTCAACGCCGCCGTCATTACGAACGCTGCCGGCGAGCGCGACGGAACGATTTTGGTTTTTCGCGATTTGACTCGGTTAAAACAGCTCGAACGCACGCGCGAGGAATTTGTTGCGAACGTCAGTCACGAACTGCGCACGCCGCTTTCACTCATCAAAGGTTACGTCGAAACGTTGCTTGATGGCGCGCGCGACAATCCCGAAGTGGCCGAGCGTTTTCTGAAAATCATCGAGCGCAACGCAAACCGGCTGGATCTGTTGATACAAGATTTGCTGACGATTTCCGCGCTGGAGTCAGAAAAAATCAAATTGAATCTGCAACCGGTCGTCCTGCGCGCGCTCGCAGAAAAAGTTTTTACCGATCTACACGCCAAGGCGGAAAATAAAAATGTGGAGCTGGTCAACGACGTGCCGGAACTCACGGCGAACGGCGACGTGAACCGGCTCGATCAAGTGCTGGCAAACCTCGTGGACAACGCCATCAAATATGGACGCGCGGAAGGTCGCGTCACCGTTGGCGGAAAAAAACTTGATGATGGCAAAGTGGAAATTTTTGTGCGCGACGACGGGCCGGGCATTCCGCCGGAGGCGATCAACCGCGTGTTTGAACGGTTTTATCGCGTGGACAAGGCGCGTTCGCGCGATCAGGGCGGCACGGGCTTGGGGCTTTCGATTGTGAAACACATCGTGCAGGCGCACGGCGGCGAGGTGCGCTGCGAGAGTGAATTGGGCAAAGGTGCGACGTTTTTCTTTACGGTGCCAGCAGTGTAAATTCACCCAAGCTTTATTTGGGCTTGCGTGTTTTGATTCTTAGCAGACTATCCCGCGTTCGGAAATCAGAAATCAGAATTATTATGAACTTAAAAAAACTTGTTATTACGACGGTCACGGCCTGCGTCTTGGCGGCATTTCAACCGGCGGCCAATGCCAGTCTGGGCAGCTTTCTCAAGAAAGCATTTGGCCCTCCGCCCATTCAATTGGACGCCGCGCCAACCCCGGAAAAATCGGTCAGCGTGGATTCGTTCAAGCAATTGAAGACGTGTAAAAAAGTCGTGATCACTGCGTTCAACGTGCAATTTATCACCAAGAAAGATGCCGGTTCGCACGCGGGCAGCGCGGGCGAAGGCGCGGCGCACGTCAACTCGCACATCAAATTGACTGGCCTTACCAATGAGACGTTTCAAGCGATTACGGATCAGGCTTACACGAACTTTTCAAAAAGTCTCCAGTCGCTCGGCGTCGAAGTGATGCCATATTCCGAATACGCCGCGCTGCCAGAATATGCGGACATGAAATCGCATTTTAAAACATCGCCGATGGAAATTTCCGGTGGCATGTTTTCGGGGCAACCGTCCGAACTCTTCGCGCCGACTGGCATGCCAGTGGTGCTGTTTGGCGATGAATTGGCGGTGGGCAGTGGAAATTCCATGACCGCCTACATCGGCATGAGCGCGCCGTTCACGAAGGAAGCGGTCATCGCGAAAGCGACCGGCGTGGCGGCGGTGCACGTTTATCTGGTCGTAGATTTTTGTCAGATGGAGGCGAACGGCGGCACGTTTAGTTTTTCCGCCAAGGTCACGACCAAACCGCAAATCAGCATTTCCAAAGTCAGCCGTTGCTCGTTCTTTTTTGATGACTCGATGTATAACGGCGGTCGCGAATTTGTGAAGATGAAGAACAACGCTTTTGGCGCGGACGATTACGTTTCCGAATTTACGGACGTGACGACCACCGGCCAGAAAGCGGGCGATGTGGCGGTGAACGTCCTTGGCGTCCTTGGTGGCACGGGCGATACTTACAGCAATACTTATTACGAAGCCGCCGCTAATCCCGCGCTGTATCAAGCCGCTTGTGTGAAATATCTCACCATGGTGCAAGACTTGATGATTGCCGGCATCAAGGAAAAAGCGGCGAAATAATTTCGGCCTCATTCAACTGCGGATTGTTGGCGGAGAAACCCGCTGCCAATCCGCAGTTTTATTTTCGGCTGAAACTTCAGGAAATTTCTTTTTAGTCGTGCAAAAAAATTTTACAGTGGGCGCATGGTTCATGTGGGCATTGGATATGACGTTCATCAATTAGTCGCCGGCCGCAAGCTCGTTCTCGGCGGCGTGGAGATTCCGCACACGAAAGGTCTCGACGGCCATTCCGACGCCGACGCGCTGATGCACGCCATCTGCGACGCGGTGCTCGGCGCGATTGGTGAAGAGGACATCGGCCACTTTTTTCCAAACACCGACCCGCGCTGGAAAAATGTTCCAAGCAAAATTTTTCTCGAAGAAGCCTCGCGCATCGTTGCGTTGCGCAATGGAAAAATTGTGAACGTGGATGCCACGGTCATCGCGCAGGAGCCGAAGATTTATCCGCACATCAAGGCGATGAAATTTTGCATCGCCGAAGCCTTGAACATCAACATGCAGCACGTCGGCGTGAAGGCGACGACGAATGAACTGATGGGTTTCATCGGTCGTCAAGAAGGCATTGCCGCGATGGCGGTGGCCAGTGTGGATTTGCCCGAATAATTTCCCATGCCTAAAGCTGAAATTGCCTGGAAACGCGTCACCGAGGACGGTGAGAAACTGCAGGTCTATGCCCAGCACGTCGGGCATGAATATCATTTTTTCCATCGCGCCAAGCGGTTCGATGTCTGGGAGCGCGTCAAGGAACCGCCGCTGGAAGACTGGCTGGAATTGCTCGACGCCGTGCAGCGCCTCGTCAACCGTCGCCGCTACATGCCGGACGATGAAAAACGTTTACGCGCGCAAATCATCGAAAAATTTCCCGAGGCGGACATTTAATTTTATTGCCAGCCAGAGCGATTCGCGAAAAAATTTGGAACGCATGAAGGCCAAACCCACCGCCAGCAATCTGCATCCGCACACGGGAAAAATTCCCTTGAGCGAACGTGAGCAGCGTCACGGTCATCGCGGCTGTGTCGTTTGGCTAACGGGACTTTCGGCTTCTGGTAAATCCACCATCGCCACGGAATTGGAACGAGAATTGTTCCGGCGCGGCTGCCAGCCGTTCATTCTCGACGGCGATTCGGTGCGACAGGGCTTGTGCAGCGACTTGGATTTTTCCGAGCGCGACCGGCACGAAAACATTCGCCGCGTTGGTGAAGTTGCGCGGTTATTTTCCGATGCGGGTTTCATTTGTATCTCGGCTTTTATTTCGCCGCATCGCGCCGACCGCGACCTTGTGCGTAACCTTATGCCGCCCGGCACATTCATCGAAGTGTTCGTCAACGCGCCGCTGGCCGTGTGCGAGCAGCGCGATCCAAAAGGGCTTTACGCGAAGGCGCGTAAACAAAAGATAAAAAATTTCACCGGCATCTCTTCGCCATACGAACCGCCGCTGAAACCGGAAATTGAACTGCCAACCGACCAACTTACCGTCATGCAGGCGGTAGAAAAAATCCTGAAGCTGCTCGAGAAAAAGTGCCGCATCAAATCTATGCCCGGCAAACCGGCGGGCAAATCGCCCGGAGCCATCCGCTGGTCGGATTGGTGAACGCAACGCGATTTTCCCCTGACAATTCGCACGAATTGTTTATCTTCGGCGTATGGCAAGCAGGCCGTTGATTTTAGTTTCCCCCAGCATCGAAAAGCGCGGCGTGGAGTTCCATGATTTGTCCGCCAGCCTTTCGGTCAAATATGATTTCGCCGTGCTGCACTCCGGCGGCATTCCCGTCACCGTGCCCACGACCACCGATCGCGCGGTGCTCTCTGAATGCGTTCGCCGCGTGGAAGGCGTGCTGCTCACGGGCGGCGACGACATCAATTCCGATCTCTACGACGCGAAGCTGCCGCAGAAAATTAAAAAAACCGTCGAGCAAACGCCCGATGGCGGCGCGCGCGATTTGCGCGAACTGATTTTGATTGAAGAAGCCTTTCGCCAGCGCAAGCCGCTACTCGCGATTTGCCGCGGACATCAACTCCTTAACATCGCGTTTGGCGGTCAGCTCGTAGCGGACATTCGCCAGCAAGTGCCGGGCGCGTTAAATCATCAACAACTCAATCGGGCGTTCGAATTGGTGCATGAAGCGGCGTTGACACCCGGCTCTTTGCTCGCCAAGATTGCGGGCAAGCGGGTTTTGGGCGTGAACAGTTCGCATCATCAGGCGGTGCGGAAAACGGCGGAACCATTCGCGGCGACGGCTGTCAGCGCGGATGGAATTGTCGAGGCGATGGAGTTAAAACCGGAAGCCGCGCGGAAAATGCCGTTCCTATTGAGCGTGCAGTTCCACCCGGAACGGTTGACGCCGCGTTATGTGGCCCATCGCAGAATTTTTGATGCGTTCGTCGCAGCTTGTGTCCGGAAAAATTTAAAATAATCATGAAAGGCAAAATTCTAATTGTGGACGACGAAGCGGATTTACGCTTGTTGCTCAAGTCCATTTTGGAAAGCGAATACACTGTCACCGAAGCTGAAAACGGTGCCGCGTTAAAAAAACTGCTATATCGTTCTGCTGGATTTGAATTTGCCTGACGCGAACGGCCTCGATCTGTTGCCGCAACTTAAAAAATCTTGGCCTGACGCCGAAGTTGTGGTGCTCACCGGCGCAGCGACTGTCGAAGCCGCCGTCGAAGCGACCAAACGTGGCGCGTATCATTTCATCAACAAGCCCTTCGACACCTCGGCGCTGCTCGTCACGATTGAGCGCGCCATTGAAAATCAGCAGCAGAAGGAAGAGAACAATTCCCTCCGCCGCGCGTTGTCCGCCATGAGCGGCAGTTCCGCGCCTGTGTTTCAAAGTCCGCAGATGCAGAATGTCGTGCGCACGCTCGAACGCATCGCGCCCAGCGACGTCACCATTTTGATTACCGGCGAAAGCGGCACGGGCAAGGAAGTTATTGCCGATTTAATCCATAGCTTAAGCCCACGCAGCAAAAATAAAATCATCAAGGTCAATTGCGCCGCACTCCCGCGCGAACTCATCGAGAGCGAACTGTTCGGCTCCGTCAAAGGCGCGTTCACCGGCGCGCATGCCGACCGCGATGGCTTGTTCAGGCAAGCCGAGGGCGGCACGCTGTTCCTCGACGAAATTTCCGAAATGCCGATTGATACGCAGAGCAAATTGCTGCGCGTGTTGCAGGACCAAAAAGTCCGGCCCGTCGGCGGCAAAACCGATTACCAGACCAACTGCCGCATCATCGCCGCGACCAATCGCAAGCCTGAGGAAGCCATCAAGGATGGCAAGCTGCGCGAAGATTTATTTTACCGCATCAGCGCGATTTCCGTTTACCTGCCGCCTTTGCGCGAACGCCGCGACGATATCATGCCACTCGCCAATGCGTTTTTGAAACGCTTTGCCGCGCAAGCGAACCGCACGCTCCGCAGTTTCACGCTCGCGGCGGCCGACCGCCTGACCAGTTTTGATTGGCCCGGCAACATTCGCCAGTTGCAGAATGAAATTCAGCGCGCCGTGTTGCTCTGCGAAGGACCGGACGTGGACGCCAGCGATTTGTCCGTCAGCGAAATTTTGATGGTTCCGTCCGAAGGCCACGACACCAGCTTCACGCTGCTCGAAGGCGTTGAACGCAATGCCATCATCCAGATGCTACGCGAGACCAATGGCAATAAACTCGAGACCGCCAAGAAACTCGGCATCGGCCGCCAGACGCTTTACAACAAGATTAAGGCGTATGGGATTGAAACTTGAGCGATTGAAACGAATCGTTTTTAGCATTCTTGCCTTAGCTGGAATAGTTTTTACCTGCACAAGTTGTATCTTTCTTTTTGGTGAATCGTTTGGATCCCGTGATTCGCTGGACAATGTCACAACGAATAAATGGACTGTGACGCCGAAATTCGTTTCTCCGTCCGATGAGATTAGCTTCAAGAACGGTTCATATTCGCAGCGGTCAGAAAGTTTTTTTGGCTTTCAAGCTGCCAGTGCTTGGAGTCCGTTCCCAATTCTGACCAACATTGTTGTAAAACGGAAAGATCATGAATCGGTTCAATATTCATTATCTGCCAGCCAAATTTCAAAGTTACGGGAAGTGTCCGGCGGGGAAGTTAGACTTGTTCTCTATGATGAAGGACTTGGCTGTATGTCGCCTACTGTCAAATCACTCCTTGTAGCACTCGAGAAGAAAGCTAATCAAGATAGGGCGTATTGCGACATGAAAGATCGCTGTCAGATTTTAAGAAATCAAAAATCGGAAGTTTTGAATTGGACAGCAGAAGTATTGACCAACGGTATTAAAGCAAGACAGTAAAAGGTAATTCAAAGTTTCTTCAACTCTGCGCCCGCCAGTTGAATCAGCGGTTTGATGGTCTCGGCATCGAATTGAAATTTGCAGCCCGC
>Ga0214190_1000181_pt1 | contig 18924 bp, 15 predicted proteins | sample TroBogEpilimnion_41_FD_153028 | JGI IMG/M metagenome (GOLD analysis project Ga0214190, IMG submission 153028) | Freshwater microbial communities from Trout Bog Lake, WI - 15JUL2008 epilimnion | ecosystem: Environmental > Aquatic > Freshwater > Lake > Epilimnion/Euphotic zone | place: Trout Bog...
CGAGTCGTACAAAGAAACCCTCACTAGCGATAGTGGGGGTTTTGTGTTTTTAGGTTGGTGAATGTGTGGAGACTGTTGGTGACAATTGGCGATCTTGTGGACCGCGATGAGTGGGGATGGGGGACGCTGGCAGACAGTGGGCGACTTTCAGGTGTCGTGTTTCCGGACGCTAAATAGTAATTGTCGGGTAAACCGACAATATAAAACCACCCGAAGGTGGTTTTTTCTTTATCTATATTATCGAACTGCTTTAATGTTGATTGACAGCAATAATTAGTGACTAGTAAGTGGCAAGGCACTTCCATAATTTGCCTCTAATTGGCCCATATAGATATTTTTAATGTGGCTAATCTCTCCAGATTTAATGGCTCCATCAACTGATACTGCGCGCTCTTCTTCAAGATTGAGCTCTGCCAAAGTTGAGGCGAATATCTCAATGAGGTCAGGATGCAATTTGAGTAATCCCTGCAGCGACTCTTTACTAAGCTCATAGATCAGTGCATCTGCTTCAGCAGTAACGGTTGCTTCATGTGGCATGAAAGCAAATAAAGCTTGTCGTCCAAAGAACTCAGTAGCAATAAAGCGTTGCTTCATCAAAGAGTCGTTTGCATCGACCATCATGCGTGATGCCATGCCCTCAGCAACAATAAATATAGCCTCTTTACGTTGCCCAGCATGAACAATGACCTCTCCAGGCTTAAAACGGCGAGGCACTAGTTCATTACCAATGCTGACCCATATCTCTTTGGAACACCGATGAAATAATTTCACTTGCTGTACGAGGTGATACAGATCTAAGGAGCGATTAGCAATTTTGACCCTGTCTTCGATAAGCGCTCCAGAAGAGACGGTGATGTTTGCCACCCGCATGCACTCCAAAACACTCTTGATGATGGCATGTTCAGCAGGTTTTCGATCGCGGTAGTCTGAAATGATGTATTGAATTTCATACTTGACGCCTGAGTCAGTAAGCTCACGGGCGTATACGTATGGTGGAGAGACAAATTTGACGCCAATAGCACCCAAGGTAGCTGCATACAGAATGCGTTCAGCACTTTCAACTGAAACATCGTAATCAATATTGAATGTCAGAGTCTGCTTAGTATTAGCATTTGGTAAATCTAAATTGATGACTACAGCATCAGAAATCTTGACGTTAGGAATATAGATTGCCTCGAGTGAATCTGTCAATAGAACAGTATTACGCCAAGTAATCTGATGCACTCTCCCAACATGCTCACCAATCTTGACCTTATCGCCGACCTTAAAGGTATCCTCAAAGTTCAACATAATGCCGGTAGCTAAAGCCACGGCAAAATCTTTTAAAGCAAAACCGAGGAGCGCTGCCGATCCAGCACCTGTCACAATTAACGCTGATATGTTTTGCTTAAAAACTAAAGACAGAATGAGGCAGCCACCAATAAAGATGACGATACCGGAGCAAATGTCACCGATTAGACCAGGAACCTTCACATTCCAAGCGCGCTCGATATAACCATGAATAAATTCTTGATTAAAGATACGGGCGATCAAGAAAGTGAGTGAAGCGCTGAACATGCCCACTACCCATTGCCACACCATGTCATCTGGGAAGCCGGTTACTAGCGCTATTGGGCCAATAAAGCTATCTCGCATCAGACTCAAAAAGCCCAACGCAATTGTTAGAACAACTAAGAATCGATAACCTTTTTTCATAAACAGAATTCCCGTTATTGAGTCTTATGCTGCTGCTGGAAAGCGAACAAGGAAGCCAGGGGCATCACTAGAGCCTGCCTCCAAGGAGCCACCGAAATGCTCAAATACCACTTTTGCCAAAATCAGACCGATCAACTTTTCACGCTTGCCATCGGCAATAAAGCCAGTCGATAATTCAGCTATAAACTGACGAGCTTCATCTAGTAAAGCGGCAGTGGGAGCCAAGGATCCTGAATAAGCTGACCCCGAAAAACTGAGTAGCAATGAATCCTCCCCGTTAGACCGCAAAGAAATGTTCAGTTGGCCCGAACCAGAAGCATGCGTCGTATGGGTAATTAATCTTGAGATAGCGCTAGCTAGTAAACGATTATCGCCATAGGTAGATGGCAAGCCATCGGCAATATTAAGATTGACCTGTAAATTTGGTAAACGCTTTGATAAATCTAGATTCTTTAGAACATCTTCAAGCACTGCTGGAACTGACACAAGCTTAGCTTCTGCATTGACTAATGTTTGACGGAATAGCTCTACCTGCTCATAGTCAGCAACGAGATGTCTAAGGTTATCAATTTCTTGGATTGAAAAATCTACCCTACTATCAATATCGGCCTTATTTGGGGTGCCACCAGCCTCAAATGCCTGCTTGATCCCTGATATTTGTCCTGAGACCGCCAATAAGGGGTTATTAATAGCTGCCATCAAATTGGAGAAATAGCGTCGCTTTAGGGTTTCAAGATCCTTGAGTTTTTCCATAGCAGCATCACCACGCGCCATGCGCTCTCTAAGCGCCCTTCTTTCTGCGCCAATAGAACCCAAAAAACCAGTACGCAAATGGTCTAACTTTGAATAGCCAGCTACCAACGCAGCAGCTAATAGCAAAAATAAAATTCCACCTTTAATTACTGCAGACTTAAAGGCAGCATTAAATTGATCAGTTAAATCATCGACCATTGCAATGGTGATAGTTGGTTTGCCTACAAAGTTATAGATTGGAAACGCTTTGACATAAATTTTTTGACCATTGTTATCAACAATTTTGTGTTCTTTACTTCTAGGATCAAAATCAATCGCTTTAATAATGTCACGTGTCTCTGGATCGGAGTAGATGATATAAATATCATCACCCTTTTCAGCATCTTCTTTTTCATTACGAGCGCGCTCCACTGTAGCGAAGCGTTCTTTTGTAAGGCTAGCCGCCCATTTAAAATGAGACTCTACCGAGGCACCTTGAAGAGGGATAGTAAAATCGCTGACAAATTCAATCACCCCGTAGAACTTATCTTCCCAGATGACTGGCACAATGCCGCGAATGCCAATAACCCCGCCCTGCCCTGTTTCAACGGCCATGATGCGCTCTTGTCTAGCATTGGCAGCCACAACCGCAGCCCGAAACTTAGAGCCATCGAACTGACCTAACTCTGGTGCACCCGCTCTATAAAACATCGTCGCCGGTGGTATCCAAAAGTTAATTTGATTTACTGCATGTTTTTCTTTTAAGAAAGCAAAAAATGGATCTATCTGCGCAGCAAGTGCGGCCCTATCTCTTTTAATGAAGGGATCCATAGTGACCCTGCTTCGTAATAAAGTATCGGCGCCGATACCCATCGCCCTAAATCTCGCCTGCTTAAGCTCTGTAAATACCACTTCAAATTGTTTTGAGCGACCATCCGCTAACTCCACCACATGCTCAGTTTGCGTCTTATATGTCGAGGTGGCATAAAAAATCGAAATTAAGGCCGACCCTAGAATGAGTCCAATAATCAGTGCTACGCTCAGTTTTTGCTTTTGCTGCGGAGTATTTACTGCGCCAGTAGATGTAGCTTTATTTGCAGCACTATCTAGAGTCATTTCAGCCATGCTCATTCTCATTCATATAGTAGGTTTATTTCCTGAACAAAGGAAATCAGAAATTCTTAAAGTTGATGCTGCTAAGGGTGCCTCAGAAAGCAGACATCTAAAGGCTTAACCCTTTCAATTTAACTGATTTTATCAACCCAATGTTACTTTTAAATCCCACGATCGTTAGGCATTGAGAGGGTTAGATGGAGAATTGAATCTCGCCCGACCCACCAGTTGAAGAAAAACCACCCGGTGTTAGTTTTTTGCAATACTTTTGGTAACAAGGGTCTGGTATCTCTACAAGCCCTTGTAATACCCATTAACTTGGCTGAACCGACGTGGACTATTATTTTGCCTATAAATTGCCTTCGAATGAATAGCTATTGGATTGGAAAACTAACTGGATACATTGCGCAGGCCTGTGAGGGATTGTTGTAATAAGCCCCTGCGCCAGTTAATAAATCATCAGATGCTTTTGCAGGATGTCCTAATATGCTTTCTCCGATTGGGCAGTAGCAGGTTGCAACCTCTACACCGTTAACTTTCTTTCCATCTCTTTTGCAAAGATAGTCCCAGCAATTTACTGCCTGACCACTACCCGCAGGGCAGGTTTGCATAGCATATTCCTTCATCTGAAATGGTGGATTAGTACTTTCCTGCGGGAACATCTGAATTGCTGTAGATGCATATGACCAAATAGTATCTTTAGAAGGGGGCTGGCACGAGCCATTCATATTGCCCTCGTCAAGAGTAGCGAATCCAGTTAAATCTGCACCATTTTGATATGCAATTTCTTTTGTAATAACTGGGCATGTACAAACCGCCTCGGGATACTCTCTAGTATATTTTCCGCCATCCTCTTTGACTTTTATCATCTTCCCTGTTGGCTTACATGTGGAAGATCCACAATAAGCAAATTCTCCTCTACATTGCGATAAACCAGTCTTGGTAACACCTTTTGATGGATTTGATTGGGAATCATTTGATCGATTTCCACGAGAATCTCTAGAATCATCATTGGTCAGATTCTCTATGCGTTGACGTAAATCTCGGCTATCTCCATACGGCGCATTTTGCGCAAAAACTGATGTACTAAGAAAAACTAAAGCCATTAATAAAATTTTGTTCATATTGATCCCTTATGATTTGAATTTCAAATTGGATTGAAAATTAACGAGTGAAATACATTAAATTTGCTGCATCATTAAAGAATTTATTGATTGCGGGCTCAGAAACCCAGCTATCTAATGGCGCACTTAAGGCAGCACTTTTGAAGGTTCGGAAATACGAGCTATCCCGATCAAGAGCTAATAATGCATTGTCTAAATTCGTATCAGTACTCGCGACCTGTTGATACAAATTGAGAGCCTTATAAACACTTCTTTCTTTTGGACTTAAATTTTCGTCTTTTGAATTAGCAGCAGATGCTCTTTTCATAGCATCTTCGTTAGACTCAATTCTTCTGGGGGTTACCATCACAATTACATTTTCGGAATACAGTGCCTGTGTTTTTTGATTAAACAGGTATTGAATAATGGGGATATCTTGAAGGACTGGAACACCATCCTGACCTGCATTAATTTGTCTGCTAGCAAGGCCATCTAAAATCAAGGTTTCGCCATATTTAACTCTCACATTTGCAGTGACTGCATGCTGCTCTGTTGAGATTCCTGCGTTAAAGCCGCCCTGAGGAATCGTTCCTGATACATAGGAGCGAGAAACTTTTACAGCCAACATCATCGTATCTTCATCAACGAATGTAGGAGTGATCGAAAGACTTACGCCGGTAGGAATATTAGTAACCTGAGCACCCGACACTCCACCACCATTTAAACCAGCAGTAATTACACCGCCAGAATAAAAAGTAGATGGAATACGATCTAGGGCTGTGAGTGTTGGTCTAGCGATTACTTGAGAATTTGAAGAGGTAGAGTTCGCTATGTTTAAGCTGTAGCTAACGAGGCCAGATACACTATTAATAGCCGCGCTAGTAGCATTACCAACGCCAAAAACACTATTCTGCACTACTCCACTAGCAGATAGAGATCCCGAGGATGCAGAACTTCGAAAACTTTGAGCACCTGCAAACGCAGTGAGGCCGCTGAGTAAATTAATGCCGTAAGTACTGGATTGGGTATCTACTGTACGTATCAATATGGCGTCAACAGTGGCCATCTGAGGCGGCTTTCTACCTTTACAGGGACTAGGCAAAGGCTCTAAGTAAAGCGTCTGATCTCCACTTGTTCCACCTACCGGCACCCCATAACTTCCGCCTGGCGCCTTTCCTAGGCCTGGCTTGGTATCACAATCAAACCAGCGTTGTTGCTGGTTATTCATAGATACCGCCGAATAAGTACCGCCACCACCTCCACTTGATGTCATTGGTGCAGACGCGGCTGGCGCCATACCCTGAGGGGTGCTGCTAGAACCGGTAGATCCTGAAGAGCCTGAAGAGCCAGTAGATGAGTCATCCGAACTCTGGTTATCCTCATAATTAGAGTAGGCAGCTGCTCCTGAACCTGAACTCCTTGAGGAGGATCCTCGAGCCGAAGAATTGGAGTTGTTACTAGAGTTATTGACTACATTGTTGTTTGCACTGTTAGACCGAGTTCCACCTTGATTAGAGCGACCAGGATCTGTAGCAACTTTCATCATCTTGCCTTGATCCTTTTTTACAGACCCTAAGCCTGCTGGACTTTGCTCAATCTCTAAGTTGACGGATTTAAGACTGGCGAGTTGAGTGCCAATATAAGAAACTTGCTGTTTTAGCTGTGCAACCTCTTTAGGATTATCGGCATTCGCCTTAGCATAAGCCATCAGCGCTTGATTTGCCTCGGTTGATTTGCCGACTGCTGCGTACATCAAGACCATTAATCTTAATTTATCGGCATCAGTAGTATTGAGGGCTTTGAGACTCTCGCCTGCCCACAATGCGGTCTTGAAGTCCTTTTGCAGTAAGGATGACTGCATTAGCCCAAATAATGCATCTTGATTGGAGGGGCTAATTGCATAAGCAGCAATAAAGTCTTTACTTGCCTTTGAATAATCACCTGAGTCAATATGCAGACGTCCCAGCTGAATAATCGGCAAGGTATCTGATTTATCCAGGGAGGCTGCTAATGAATAAGCTGTTTCAGCGAGCTCTTTGCTATCAGGAGTGTTATTAATAAACTCTAGGTGATAGGTAATGCCATTCAGCAAATGTAAAGTGGAGCTATTCGGGCTGACCTTTACAGCCGCACTAAATACCTTTTGGGCACGTTCATAGTCACCTTCGCGCAAATACTCAATACCTTGCTTAACCAATTCTTGGGTAACATTTTGCTTGGGAGGTGAAATATTCTGCTTGGCCACTCCACCGCTTGAACCAAAACCAGAACGAGAAACTTGAGTACTTTGACCATTCATAGCGGCACATCCAGCTAGAATGATCAGAAGGCAAGCCAAAATCAATGTTTGTACTAATTTCAAGTCAACTCACTAAATTTTTGAAAAATATGACGGTTAAATTTTTATGCAATAAACGTTAATATAGTTGGAACAACGGTGCTGAGACTTTAAATTTTGTTCGGTTTTAATAACCCATCTAAGCCAATAGATATATGGTTTATTTCTATAAAAATAACTGTGTTCGGTTTTAATTGGCGCCTTTTTTAAAGCAGTCTTTTTTTATGAAAATAAATGACAAAATACTTTGATGATTACTTCAAAAGCCCCGCTAAACAGAAGCGGAGTAAGGATCGAGTTGAAAAGATATTGGATGCAATTGAGGAGCTAGCAAATGATCGTCCAAATCAAAAATTAGATGTTCGCTCGATTTCTAGCCGAGCACACATATCAATAGGTGCGCTCTATCACCATTTTCCATCTATTGATAATCTTTTTACCAGCCTCTTTATACGTAGAATTAATAGAACCCAGTTGCATACTATTCAACTGATCGATGAATGCGAGCCATCGCTCACCTTAGAACAATTTGCGGATCGTTTTATAGATCATGCTTTTAGCACCTGGGACAGAGGTGATCTCAGGATAAAAAAAATTGCAATCCGTTTTTTTTACCGAAATGCGGAAGACCCTGAGCTTTTATATACCTTTATAAATCCCCTAATACCGCACTTCAAAGCATTTTTGGATCGCAACACTTCCGACACATTTAGAGCCATTGATAAAGAGGAATGGTTTTTACTATTGAGAACTACCCAGGCAGCTGTAGCCAGCCCTTTTATTGAGCAGCAAGAAATTGCAGGCTCGGACCTTCACAGAAAATTTGCTAAAGATTGCTTTTGCAGACTCTTTAGCAAATAGCAAAAGACTTTAATTTTCCAACCTTACTGAACCCCTCAATGATGATGCTCCCACGTTTAATCAAATTGTTAATATTGACCGTAAATCTTGTGCCGCTCTTATTTCTGCACAACGCCTATTCGCAGACCCCAATTTCGACACCTACTACTGAGCAAATTATTCAGGCTCTTGAAAAGTCAGGGGCTTTAGATCGCGCCATTGATAGGGGTATAGAGCGCTACCGAAATAAACAGATCAACGCAGCTAAGCTACGTCAGCAAAAAGAGGCAGCCGAGAAGTTGGCGATGGCCAAAAATGCCCGTGCGGTTGATGCCCAGCGTGACTTTATCTATGGCAAACCAGATGCTGTTATTTCCATCATTGAGTATTCTGATTTTGAATGCCCATATTGCAAGCAATTTAGTGACGCACCAATTCAAGTAGTTGATCAAATGCCAAGTCAGGTGAACTTGGTGTGGCGTAACTTTCCCCTACCTTTTCATGAGCCGATGGCTAGTAAGGAAGCTGCGGCGGCGATTTGTGTAGCACAACAAAAAGGAAACAATGCTTTTTGGAAATTTAATGAAGGTATTTTCAAAGGTACATTAACCAATGGACAAGGCTTACCAAAAGCAAATAATATTGACCCACTAGAAGCTCTTGCAAGAGAGCAAGGTGCGGATGTTGAGCTCTTTAGGGCCTGTATAAATTCGGAGGCAGTACAAAAACAAATTAATGCTGATATTGAAGATGGTAGAAATGCTAGTATCAGTGGTACACCAGGAGTCATCTTAATAAATCATAAATCTGGTACTTTCAATGTACTCGCTGGAGCAATACCAGCAGACGCCCTTAAACAAGAAGTTATTAACTTAATTAATATCAAGCCGTAAATTAGGAGGTATCTCACCATCTTCCAGGAATTGTGATGTTAAAGTTCTTGAGGCGTAATTCACCCGCTTGAAAATTAATAGCTACTGGTCCACCAGCATTAAAGCGCGTATCAACAACTTGATTGCTAGCTCCATTTAAGGTCACAACCAGCTGAGATCCTATTGCGCTAATTTGTATATGATTCCACTGATTGGCTACCTTTGTAGGCACTACTGGCTTGGGAGACATGATCGAGCCGGCACCTAAATTGTTGGCTCTACTTATCAGCAAAATTTCATAAGCAGTCTGAGTGCTAATTAAATTTTGATTGCTACAGCGCACGAAGATCGATGCCTGACTGTTATCCGCGACCCAATAATCAAAATCAATCTGGTAATCAGGCGCGGCTAGCTTACTAATCAACATGCCACTTCCTTGATTAACTATGATTTCGTTATTGCTGATTTGCCAACTAGCATTGCCGGTTGGCAACCAGGCTGATAAATCGGCGCCATTAAACATCGGGAAAGATGAACCAATTTTGGTGAGAATAGCCTGCGAATGCGATAGCGATGACACGCCAACGAGCAGGCTAAAAAAGTAAAGCTGCAGGAAACGAAGACTTATTTTCGGCATGGAATTTGTTTATTAGCCAAGTGCGTTCCTATAAGTATTTTCAATATGAATGGCTTAAGACTTTGTTTGCAATGAAGAGTGTCGTCTTTTTTTTGAAAGCACCATTAATAAAAAGAATACTATCCCAATGTTAATTATCAAAGTGATCATAGTGACTAAGTCAAAGTCATTTATTGATTTCCAAGTAAGAATGAATAAAGCAGCAAGCGAAGTCAATACTGCCATCATTTCAGCCCAGGTTTTATCAAAATAAATACCAATAGCCTCCAAAAATCGAATCAATGCAAAAAATAAGGCGACAGATGCAAGACTTAAGGCACTAATTTGATTCAAGCCATCAAACCAAGACTGAAGTGAGCCAACGAGTGACTCTAAAGCATTACCACTTTCTTTGTTAAACCTGAATTGGCAAATATACAACCAACCTCGTATAGAACAATACAAAGATAAGGCAAGCATTACAAATCCAAAACCTCTAATAAATTTAAATAAAGCTATTAATTTAAGTGTAGTTAGATACCTTATTTTCACTTTAATTTATCTCTTTAAAATAGGTTTATGCAGGAGGTGAAAAAATTATTCTCAATTTATTTTTTAGACCTCTAGTATTGATCAACTTTTGCAATAACTCACGCCAAACCCTGAATACGACTTCTAGTGGGTTTCTGGAGTAATTGGGATGGGTTAATCCATAAGTAATCTCGACTCCCGACTCCTCTTTGGCATAGGTTCCAAATAGACGGTCAAAAATAATCAAAATTCCGCCATAATTTTTATCAAGATACATTGAATTGCTAGCATGATGCACTCGATGGGATGACGGAGTATTTAATATGCCTTCAAGAAGCCCCAATTGACCGATAAGCTTTGTATGTAACCAAAACTGATACATCAAATTAATAGTAAGCATGGTAAATACCGCAACGGGTGAGAAACCTAAAATTACCAATGGTAAAAAGAAGACCCAGCTAAATGATAAAAAAGGCATCCATCCCAGACGATAGGCAGCAGATAATGTCATCTCATTAGGCGAGTGATGGGTGCTATGAGTAGCCCACATTAAAAAGACTTCATGCGAAGCACGGTGATACCAGTAATAGCAAAACTCTAAGCTAATAAAGAGTGCTACATAAACCCACCATACATTAGGCATCGTGAAGATACGATATTGCCACACAAAGCTTGCCATCACCCCTTGGATTAACAGGCGATTAACAATGCCTGTTATCTGGTGCCCCATTCCTACCCCTAATGAAGTAGCACTATCGCGCCATGGGTATGACTTTTTAAATTTCTTTTTATATAGATATGACTCTAGAAAAATGGCTAATGCCACTATAGGTAAGAAAAAGATGAGCTGGTAGTTAGTGAGGAACTGTTCCATATTGATCTGATAATTTATCGATTTATCAGATCATATCCAATTAGTGAAATCTATGATAGCTAAGCTTCAATCAAAACTGATAGCCAACACCTATTAGAAATCTACTACCCTGTGGCGTGCTCGTGACAGAAGCATTTATCATGCGTCCTGATGTAGCAATAGCTTTTGTCGCAGTTTGAGTGCTATAAGAGGCGTAATCAGCTTCACCAAAAAGATAGACTGACTGATAAACAATTTGCTTGTAGCCAAGCCCAAGTAAATAACCATAAAAGTTAGAGCTCGTATTTGAGTTATTGACCTGGGTCTGCGTACCTGCTTTCAGGTATGCCATTCCATTTCCCAGATCTACTCCAGGAGTTATAAAAATTCCATAGTTGTAAAGCGGCTTGATACCAGGTAATGATATGTTTTGGTTAAGTGCCCGCACTTGCACTTGCTGTGCTTGCCCACTTGCAGGCGAAAGATTGGCGCCTATACCTAAAATATAGCTTTTAGCGAATGTGAAGTTGTACCCCAGCGTATAAGCCGTTACCGTATTTGTAGGTGTACTCGTACTCAGAGTTGAAGGAACTATAGCTCCGTTAAGAGATAAGTTAGAGCTTGTCTGAGTATTTACGGAACGATAACCAAGCGCAAAATCAGCATAAAACCCTTCAAAAAAAGACTTGCTTTGAGCATGCGCCCCAGAAGAAATAACCAGAATAAGGGTTACAAGAAGTGGAACTGAAATATAGGAAGAAATCAAAATAGACTTAAAAAAAATCAAGGGTAGCGATAGTGTTCAGTTATTACTGTACATGAAAACCAAAGTAATCAATTAGTTAACTCTTAAATAATACTTTGTTCGGTTTTCAGTTTTTCTCTTCTGCTTGAGTCTTTCCCCAAGCATAATCATTCAGTCACAAAGCAGAAATTCTCAATAGAGCCTCTATTCGCTTTATTCCTGATTTTCAATTAATGAAATTTAATAGATAGAAAAATTGCATAAGGACTTTATGAACCGCCGTTACATTGTCACGCTTAGCCTTTTCATTCCTGCAGCACTTCTGATCGCTGCTTGCAGCAATACTTCTAAATTCCTAACTGAGCCAATGCCAGAATCTGGCTTTCTACCAAATTACAAATTATTGCAACCCGTATCCAACAGCTCTCCTGATAGCAGGATATGGCGCTACCGTGACCCCGCAGTCGATCCCAATAAGTACACCAGTGTCATTTTGGATTCGGTTTACTTAAATCAAACTGCTACCAAGCAAATTTCATCCCAGACCTTAGCTCTAGTCAAAGACACCCTACAAAACTCAATGGTTGAGGCTGTTAATAACAGGGGAAATATCAAGATAGTAGAGAATCCTGGACCTGGTGTTGCCAGAGTGTCTATTGGTATTACTGGTGCAGAAATGTCAAATAATAGTCTGCAGCCTTGGAATTTCACGCCCGTTGGTTTAGCAACTAACGCCGCCGCCTTTGTTGCCGGCGTAAACGCCAAAACCCCAGCCTTAATCATTGAGAGCAAGATTACGGATAGTCAAAGCAATCAAATCTTGGGTGAAGGCTTGATTACGATTCAAGGCGAATCTTTTAGAACAGGTTCTGGCTCGGTTGAAGCTTTTATTGAAATGGCCAAAAAAGCAGTTCAAGAAGCGCTCATGCTCTCAGCAAGAAGATAAGAACGAAGTTAAGCAGCCGTAAGCAGGCCGCTAATACTTAAGGCTTTAATCTATTTTCATCGACCCCAAAAGTGTGTAGTGTTGCCTACACACTTTTCTAACCCCACAAGCGTTACTTAAAGTAACGCTCAAATGACCAAACCTCACCATTTATATTCCTGACCTACTTTTTATTGGTTTTAGGATATGTTTAGGTTCTCTGGTTATGAGAGCAGACACCCAAAGAAAACCATAAGGATTTCAAGAGCTTACATCTCCTAAATATCGGTGTGTAGCGTTTTGTGTAGTGGATTTAATGTAACAAGAAGAACCACTGACTCACTCTTTGGTTTTGAAAACCAAAGGAATTTTGGAGCAACCGTTTCACACTTGATTGCTCCAAAGTGGTTTTAGGGTAGTAAGCGTTACTTTAAGTAACGCTGGGCATACCCCTTATTTACGCCTATCTCTTGAAGTAGTAGCAAAGCTAATCTTGGTAACACCATTAGTTTGAGCCAAAGCCATGATCTCAGCGACACGTCCATAAGGTACTGCTTGGTCAGCCTGAATCTGTACCTGAAAATTCGGATTGGCGTTCACTTTAAAGATCTGTATTAATTCTGAATCACTAGTATTTTTGCCATCAAACGCAATTTGACCCGCCGCATCAATTGCCAAAATCGAGTTTTTTGTCGGCACCGCCTTATTCAGCTCTACCGTCTTTGGTAAGTTGACCTTCATTGATTGAGGGACTAACAATGGTGCGGTCACAATAAAAATAACCAGTAGGACCAACATCACATCTACGAATGGGGTTACGTTAATCTCAGCCATTGCTTGTGGCGCCTGACGATTGAATTTTCCAGCCATAGCTCTAACTCCAATTAGTTTTTGACGCGTTTTACTTCAGCAACAGCCAAGCGCAAAAAATCATTGATAAAGCCATCCATATTGGTACTAGCTACCCTGAGTTGTCTTACAAAGTAGTTATAGAAAAATACTGCGGGCAGCGCTACAGCAATACCAATTGCCGTTGAGATCAGCGCTTCACCAATAGGTCCTGCAACCATATCAATACTGGCTTGCCCCGATTCACCAATTGATTTGAGGGCCTCCATAATGCCCCATACGGTGCCAAAAAGGCCAATAAAAGGAGCTAGCGAACCGATCGAAGCTAACTCATTCAAGCCCTTTTCACGCTGACATATGATTTCTTCAGCTTTTTGCTGCAAGGGGCGCTCTAGCACTTCATTGACTTCTCCAGCATGTCTTAAAGAATGCGGATTATTCAAGTACTCGTCATACACGACAAAGCCAGCATTGGCAATTTGTCCTAAATGAGTGCCGTTTTCAACGATATTTGCCCTCGCCTCATCCCAGTCATTAAAGCCCCAGAATGCTTTTGAAAATGCTCGATCATGTTGGAATGCTTTGCGGTTTTGCAAAAGCTTATATAGCGCCAAAACCCACGTAAAGACAGATAGGAGGATCAGTAGACCCAGAACAATATTCATAATATTGAGATTCATGATGACTTTCTTTATCGATTATTCAAACTAAAGGTAACTGGAATACGCAGTCTTTGTGCATAAGCCACACCATCTCTTTTTGCTGGTACAAAATGCCACTGCTTAACTGTTTCAAGAGCAGCTTCATCTAATAACTTAAAACCACTACTGGCAGCAATACGAATATCGGTTGCGCCGCCATTGGTCAATACCTCCGCTAAGACGACCACTACACCCTCTTGATGTGTCTTACGTGAGTAGATTGGATAACGGGGCTGGGCATTTCGCAGACTCTCCGATTTGTAATCAGCATCTGCCGTTCCCGAACCCGCAGAAAACCCAGAAGCAGAAGATTTAGCGTTTGAGATTTGTGCTTGCATCTCAGTGCTTGCTCCATTAGACGAAGCTGCCGCCTGAGGGGACATCGCTGGTGAGTTCGATGAGGATCCACCAGAGCTGGCAGACGAGGTAGCGCTGGCTATATTTGAGGATTTAGCAGAATCACTTGCTGGGGCCAAAGAAGGATTTCCAGATTTACCTGGTGGCTGGACTTCTGGCGCATCCTTGTCTTTATTTCTTTTATCTACCAATACGGGCAATGCGTTTGAAGCAAGCTCTTCTTGGGTATTAGCAGCTTTAGTTTCAACTGTTGCTAGATTTTTCAGTGGCAATGATTCAGGAATTCTTTTTTCATCAATCTTCTCAGCAATTGGTGCCTGAATCTGCTTATCTTCTATCCGCTCAACTTTGACTGGTTTGTTATTTGACTTGACTACTTCTTCATTGAATTTGACTATCGGAGTGTTATCAACCACCTGCGGTGCTTGAGCAGGCTGAATAGGATTTACTTTTGCAACGGGCTCGGATGAGCGTTTACTGGACTGTTGTTTTTCAAGTGGTTCTGTTTTGATTTTTTCTGGAGCCACTTCAGGAGTCATGATGGATGGATTAACCTGAATGATCAGCTCATCCTCAGCCAGAGCAGTGTTCAGCTCATGTTTTAGTGATAGCAAAATGAATATGAGGTAATGTGCAGCAAGAACAATAAATGCAATGCGCCAACACTTGCTGAGCACATCAGAAGGAGAATTTTTTTTGGGACTGTAGCCTAGGGCATAAAGACTAGCAAAGCGCATCTGATAATGACAAATAAATGATTACAAAAAGAATACGATATTGCTAGTAAGGGCGATGCTTTACTTCACACAACTCAGATAGTTTGACTCATAGCGCATTTCACATGCTTGACTTGGCGTTCCCACGGTTACGGTACCGCTGAGTTCATCCAGAGTATCGTCAGAAGCTAAAAGATTGAGCAGATTATTTTCGATATTTTGCAATACGCCAGCGTTTGCACTTAAGCTAGTATTGTTGATGGCGCTGCTTGCAGAGGCAGTAGCAGTTGTATCAGTAATACTGTATTTGAGTCCAGATCCAGATAGACCAGATACCGTTCCACCGCCATTGAATATGTCTAAAAATAACCCGCTTCCTGCTGGCGTAAATCCTGCACCACTGGAGGTGCCCACATTAAAGGTAATGTTTCCACTTTGCGTGCTTAAGGCGAGGGTTTGGTTGGATGATCCATCACCCAAAACATAATTATTGGCTGTATAGGTTTGATCACCCGTAGTGGAAATATTGTTTTTAATTGTGACGGTGCCAAGATAATGTGCAGGGTTATTGTCTATCGCGCTGTAGAGTGCACCAGAACCCGTATCTTGTGAGCCTGTTGAAACGGTGAGGCTTTCTAGCGCGGCAGTGCCCCCAACGACGCCATTAAAAATAATCGTGGGTATCTGACCTTGGGTGGTAACTGCTCTGACATATAGGTTATGAGTGCCTTTAGCAGTGTCATTAATTGTGCCATTAAAAACAATTGCAGGATCTTCTGATAGTAGGACACGTGTAGGTCCATTGCTACCGTTATCCCCAACAATCATTGATCCTGTATAGGTTTGTGTACCCAAGGTACTGATATCGGCATTGAGATTAATCGTATTGGCGCTGACAACTAGATTGGTCAGGTTATTACTTGCTTGAGATTGGTAGCTACTATAGCTTGTTGGGCTATAGGCTTTAGTGCTGCTGTTATAAGTCTGGGCTGCAACACCGACTTGTCCATTAAAGCTTACTTGTCCTGCAGCGGTACTTAATACTAAAGATTGATTTGCTGCGCCAGCATTAATCGTGCTACCAAAGTTAATATTGCCTGAAGAAGAGCTCAGCGTTGTTGTATTAGAAGGATTATCAATTGTCACTGCGCCGTTATAGGCTTGATTACCAGCAGATGCAATGTCGCTAGCTAAAATCACAGAGCCATTGACCGTCAGGCTTGCTAGAGTAGCGCCATTGGTACTCAATGTGCCACCAGAGGAGTTTAGCGCACCAGCACCCAATGCCGAGCTAGAGCCCAAGATCAAGCTGGATCCAGCGGCAAGGTTTGTGCCGCCACTATAGGTATTAGTGCCTGTCAGTATTAATGCTCCAGCGCCAGATTGGCTAATCACACCGGTACCGGATACATTATTTGCAAAAGTTGTTGGCAATGCACTAGTAAAGCTAATAGAGCCGTTATCAGTAATTGCAGAGGTAGGTATTAAGTTAGTCAGATTCGCTGTGTCATAGATCACGGTTTTTGCATTAGGAATTACTACCGTTGCAACGTTACCTAATGTTGGGATAGCGCCACCGGCCCAGTTAGAGCTATTAGACCAATTACCGCCAGAAGTGCCAGTGTAGGTTACAGAAGAGAGTTGAGTAATGGTGCCAATATTAGCGGTGAGCTGATTGCTAGAAAGAATGTAGTTACCAGCATCATTACCTGTCAAACCTACTGATACTGTCACAGACTTATTATTACCAACATTAGCATCTGTATAAGTACCCGTACCTGTGATCGTAACTACATCACCACTCTTAATCGATGAGCTTGCAGAACTTGTATTTAGACTTAAGCCTGAAATTGCAGTACTGCCGTTATAGACCTTGCTTATTTCAGATACGCCTAATTGATTAGCCGATATCGTTAGTGGGGATATCGTTAACGCTCCAGTAAGCAAAATCGTATTACTAAAGTTATTACTAGCGCTAGCAACATTAGAGGCTGCAAGCTGATAACCATTCACGTTTGTATTACCAGAGCCGCTAGTAGTTGCTCCAACAGGAACAATATTCAAGCTCGCTGATCCGCCAACGCCATCATTGACACTCAAGGTATTTCCAGTAATGACTGGACTTAGGGTATGAATGGTATTGATTGAACCACTTGAAGGACATCCAGAGACAGAGCAACTTAGATACTGCGCAGTAGCGGTATATGTTGGTGCCACGCCATAAATGGAAGTCACTGGGCTTACTTGCACCAATAACTCATTTGCAGGCACGATCGTAAAATTACCAGCTACCGGAGTAATGGTGTAATTACCGTTGTTAGCTGTTAGACCACCAGGAACCAACACTCCTGTGTAGGAGCCAGCTGAGTTAGTAGAAGCATTGCCACGAGTGACCGTGAGGGTTCCACTCAGGGCTGAGCTAGCAGTCTCTCCATTGACAAAACCAGAGTACACCACTCCATTAAATCCTGCAGTATCAGACTGAGTGACAAACTTAGCTGCATTATTCGCGGTAATCGTTAGAGAGGCTGGTGTCACTTGGCTAGTGCTTGAATTAACCAATGTAACAGCATAGTTTGCGCCGCCATTACCATCGCTAATAGTGGCACTGTTTAAACTCACTGACTTATTAGTGCCCACATTCGGATTATTACCAGTAAAGACTACAGAAGCAGCGGTTACGGAATCACCACCAACTAGTTGACTCGACATTGCTGCTAAATTAGCTGCTGTCATATTGTAGGTATAGCCACCGTCATACACTTTCGTAATCGATGGGGCCGTGAGCGTCACCGCTAAAGGCGTGATTGTAATACTCGTATTAGAGACATTGATCGGATTGTAGTTAGAGACTAAGAAGCTTCCGTTCGGCGTTAATACCAAACCATTGACATCTGCTAATGGCTGATTGGTTTGTACATTCTTCGTTGTTAAATCAGCAGTACCACTTCCGGTAAAGGTTTGTCCCGCCACCCCAGAAATAGTCAGACTTGATCCTGCGATGGTTGCCGTACCGTTATAAGCTTGTGTACCAGTAACGCTTAAATTAGCCTTACCAATCGTCAAACTACCATTGGTGTAGCTGATGTTGTAGTTGCCTACGATTGCTCCACTGGCAGCATTTGGAGTCATACTGAGGTTATCTGGAATCGGAGTACTACTTGCATTAAGTCCGCTTGCATAGCCACTTAAAGTAAATGTTTGAGCGCCAATACCTGTTGAAACTGTTGTTCCATTGATTACACTCGCCGCCGCACCATTGACGCTGAGGGTCGCTGCTGAATTGGTTTGGGTTGAGCCGTTATAAGTCACATTATTGTTGGCTCCAGTAATCGCCAGTGTTGCAGGACTAATGACTAGATTACCAACCGCATTACCGGTTGTAGCAATCTGATAATTACTATTACTAATCGCTACTTGCTGGGCATACGTTCCGACATTAGTGGTTGCCGATAGCGTTACAGGTGTTATGTTGCTATACAAGGTGATGGAAGCGCCTGGATTATCGGAGCCAATCAAACCACTAAAGACTGGAGTACTTAAGGTAGCCAAAGTTCCATAGGTACTCGTTGCACCAGTCGTGGTGTAAGTAATTGTTTTTGAATTAATCGTAGCTGCTACCGTACCCCCCGTTATCGAGTAGTTAGGGTTTGATAGCACTAAAGAGCTGCTAGTAAAGCTAGCATATGGACTAGCGCTAGCGTTGGGACTGGAAACTGTTGCTGATCCACTGGCAATTGTTGGCAGACTGTCGCCACTATAGGTAGTGCCACTTAAGGTATAAAGATTGGCATTGGTGAAAGTTCTATTGCCATCATAAGTTTTTGAGATGGCGATATTGAGCGGCGCTTGATTAACGGTATATGGAACTGAACTTGCTGCCGCATTAAATGCATAGTTCGTTGAGCTCAAGCCACTAGCGTAAGTTAGATTATAAG
>Ga0214190_1000190_pt1 | contig 18054 bp, 17 predicted proteins | sample TroBogEpilimnion_41_FD_153028 | JGI IMG/M metagenome (GOLD analysis project Ga0214190, IMG submission 153028) | Freshwater microbial communities from Trout Bog Lake, WI - 15JUL2008 epilimnion | ecosystem: Environmental > Aquatic > Freshwater > Lake > Epilimnion/Euphotic zone | place: Trout Bog...
AGGGTTAAACCCTACAAAAAAATTAGGCCGCGTCATACAGTCGTATCTTGCATTTGGATTTCACCTTGCTACTGATGGTGGAGCGCGGTTGCATCAGGCAATACCGGAACGCTAGTGTCATTATCATAACCCGCCTGATGCACCGTTCCGCCGCGTGAACTGAAAGTAAACAAAATGAAACCGACCAAAGACCTCCGCAAAGCAGGTTTTACGCTGGTGGAAATTATGATTGTCGTGGCCATCATCGGCCTGTTGGCGGCAATTGCGATTCCCAACTTTGTGAAAGCCCGTGCCACCTCTCAAGCCAACGCCTGCATCAACAACCTGCGCAAGATTGACGATGCCGCCAGCCAGTTCGCGATTGAAAAAGGCAAGAAAACCGGCGACGACATCACCTTGGCCACCGACCTGACTCCCTATATCAAAATGAACTCGGCGGGCAGTTTGCCGCCCTGTCCGGCAGGCGGCACCTATGCCTGCACGAAGGTTGGCACGAACCCAACTTGCACCTTGAGCACACTGACTCCGGCGCACCGTTTGCAGTAATTTGCCTCTGCATTCTTAAAAGCCGCTGTTTCGACAGCGGCTATTTTTTGTCTTAAAACCCACCAATTGTTTCCAAAAACAAGACACGTCGGGTGATTCAATCGCCAAATGTTCCAACTGGCGGCATCAATTAGTCGGAATTGTCCCGACGATCATGCACCGAACTTGCAAATTGCCCCTTTTTCGGCTTTCATAGTGGCGATGTCGCGACCATTTGGCCTGCTGATTTTAATCGCCAGTTTATTGACCACACGGGAAATTCTCGGCGCGGAATCCGCCGAGGTGAATCTGGATTACGTCGCCCAACGCGCCCTCGAACGAGCCAAGTCGCCCTTTCACTCGCCGCGCGCCGATCTCCCAAAAGTTTTGCGGCAGGACAATCTCGACTACGACAAATACCGTGAAATCCGATTTCGCCGCGACCGCGCGTTGTGGTCGCCGGATCAACTTCCCTTCCGCGTGGAATTTTTTCATCCCGGCTATCTGTATCAAGAACCGGTGCACGTCAACGAATTCACTTTGACGCACACGCAGCCGATTCGTTTCGTGCAGGACTTTTTCGATTACGGCAAACTCGACATCGCGAATCAAATTCCCACGAAGACCGGTTACGCCGGCTTCCGTTTGCTTTTTCCGCTGAATCAAACCAATCAACTTGACGAACTCGGCGCATTTCTGGGTGCGAGCTATTTTCGATTGCTCGGAAAAAATCTACGTTACGGCCAATCGGCCCGCGGCCTCGCGCTTGATTCCGGCGAAGGCGATCGCAGCGAAGAATTCCCCATCTTCACCGACTGGTGGCTCGGCAAACCCAGCAGCGGTGACAATGAACTGCGCCTTTACGCCATCCTCGACAGCGTGAGTTGCGCTGGCGCGTATGAATTTTTCATCAAGCCCGGCGATACCACCAGCGTGAGCATCCGCGCCGTCTTATTTTTTCGCGAAACGAACAATGTCGTCGCCGCCGATAAAAATCGTAAGCCGTCAAAAACCATCGGTCTCGCGCCGCTGACCAGTATGTTTTGGTTTGGCAAAGATACCGAAAGAAAATTTGATGACTACCGCACCGAAGTCCACGATAGCGACGGCCTGCTCGTCCACATGGGCAACGGCGAATCTTTCTGGCGTCCGCTCGACAATCCACCGGCCACGCGCCACCAGGTTTTTCACGCGCCGAACATCAAAGGTTATGGCTTGCTGCAACGCGAAAGAAATTTTTCGGCCTATCAGGACACCTTTAATTTGTATCACCAAGTGCCGAGCGTTTGGGTGGAACCAAATGGCGATTGGGGCGACGGCGATTTGCACCTAGTGGAACTGAGCACCAGCTACGAAGGTCTTGATAACATTGTCGCTTTCTGGGATCCGAAAAACAAACCCGCGCCACTCCAGCCATTCAAGTTTGGCTACACGCTGCACTGGGAAGGCGGCGATGCCGATTTGAAGCGCTCCGAAAACCGTATCGTTTCCACACGTATCGGGCCGGACGCGCAGTTTGGCGGACGCCAGTTTGTCATTGATTTCGACGGACCAAAACTTGACGCCATTCCTGAAAACAAACCGCCCACCGTCGTGGCCAATTGCAGCGGCGGCGCACGCATCGTGGACAGCTTCGTCACGCGCAACGAATTTCTCGGAACGTGGCGCGTGATTTTAAAAATGATTCCGCCCGCCGGCAGCAAAGATGCGATCGACCTGCGCTGCTCGTTGCAGCAAGGCACCAATAACGTCGGCGAAACCTGGGTTTATCAATGGAGCCCGCCCTGAAAATTCTGCCGGACGTTTCCGGCGAAATCGCGGGACGTTCGCTTGAGGAATGGAACGCGGCGTATGTGAAGGTGGAAAATTATTTTCACGCGCTGCGCATCCGTAACAAGCCTTTACTTGGCCAACTCGTCCTCCGCGTGCTCGAACGCGCCCAGCGCCGCGCGCCCGCCGAACCGCAGCGCAGTGCCACCGAAATCGCCGCCGAAGAAATGGATCGCATCGTCACCGATTGGTTCGGCGAAGTGTTGCAAACCTCACCGATAGGTAGTGAACAGACTTTGTCCACGCGCGGTCGCCTCGCGCTGCTGCTCGCCGATATGCCGGGGAAATGGCAGGATCAATTTCTCCGCCCCGGCCCTTGGCCGACGGAATTTGTCGAGGCCATGCGCGAAAGTTTTTTTCGCGCCGGCCCGGACTTTCAGTTGTCAAAAATGACGCCGCGCCCGCTCGACCTCGGCCCGTTCACCACACTTTCTAATTTCGGCAAACTGCCTTACGTCCGCATGGCGCTGGCGTGGGCATTTTTTGCACTGCTGCTCATCGCCGTTTTCTGGCTCACGCACGGTGGTTTTAACAAGGTTGAAGCTTATGTTTGGTTGTGGTTGCAAAGTGGAGGTCTAATTAATCTTTTTGAATAAATGGTGGAGCAATCAAAAATTGAATCCGTTTCTGCGCCTCGCCTGCGGCGCGGCTGGCGATTGTTTTTATTTTTCTCCTCGGCGGTGCTGCTCACCGGCTTTGTTTCGATGCTCTTCGCCGACTTGCTTTGGCGCACCGGCTGGAGCGCATCGCGCACCGTGTTGCTCGTGTTGTTCATCATTTTATTTTTGCTCACGGCCATCGGTTGCATGCACGGCGTGTATGGATTTTTTATCCGCATCCTCGGCACAAACCGCCGCATCACGGCACTGAAACCTTTCAAAGATCAGAAGATTGAAGGCACCAGCACGGCGATTATTTTTCCGATTTACAACGAAGATTCCGTCCGTGTGCTCGAAGGTTTGCGCACGACTTACGAATCGCTCGAACGCACCGGGCAGCTCGCGCAATTCGATTTTTTTATATTGAGCGACTCGACCAATCCCGACCGCTGGGTTGAGGAAGAAGCGCGCTGGTCCGAACTCGTTCGCGATCTCGATGCGCTTGGAAAAATTTATTATCGCCGGCGTCTGTTCAACGAAGCGCGCAAGAGCGGTAACGTCCGTGACTTTCTCAATACCTGGGGCATGCGTTACCGTTACTTCATCTGCTGCGATGCCGACAGCGTGATGCGCGGCGAAACGCTCGTGGACTTGGTGAAATTGATGGAGGCGCATCCGACCACCGGCCTGATTCAAACCGTGCCCGCGCTCGTGAATGCGGAAAGTTTATTTGGCCGCATCCAGCAATTTGCTAATCGCCTCTACGCACCGGTATTCATCTCCGGCCTGAATTATTGGGCGCTGGATTTTGGAAATTATTGGGGGCACAACGCCATCATTCGCACCGAACCGTTCATGCAGTTTTGCGATTTGCCGAATTTGCCCGGACGCAAACCGTTCGGCGGACAAATTCTCTCGCACGATTTTGTTGAAGCCGCGCTGATGCTCCGCGAAAATTGGGCGGTCTGGCTCGCCTACGATTTGGAAGGCAGCTACGAAGAAGCCCCGCAGGCATTGATCGACAATGCCCAACGCGAACGCCGCTGGTGTCAGGGTAATCTGCAACACGGCCTCGTGCTGTTTGCGAAAGGTTTGCGCGGCGTGAGCCGGATGCACTTGATTCTCGGAATTTTCGGCTACGTCGTCAGTCCGCTCTGGCTTGCGTTTCTCATCACATTTGAATGGATTTATTGCGTTCAAAAACTGACCGGCCTTTCGGACATCACTGTGCAATCCTTCAATCCGTATCTGAAAAATTGGAGCGGCACGGCGCACGCGTCGTTGGTCTTCATCATCTGCATGGCGGTTATCATGCTGCCGAAATTTCTCTCGCTCATTGACCTCGCCAACGATTGGCCGCGTCGTAAACAATTCGGCGGCTTGCTCAATGCCACCGGCGGCGTCATCTGCGAAACCATTTTTTCCACGTTGCACGCGCCGTTGCTCATGCTCTGGCACACGCGGTTCGTCATCACCAACATCGCCGGCATCAGCGTCGGTTGGACCACGCAAAGTCGCACTGCCGACGGCACAGATTGGCTTTACGCCGTGCAACGGCATTGGGGTCACACACTCATCGGCCTCGCGTGGGGCTGCTTTACTTTGGAACTGGATCCGGGACTGTTCTGGTGGTTCACGCCGGTGCTGGCTGGCATGGTTTTCTCGATTCCCTTGAGCGTGCTCACGAGCCGTCGCAGTCTCGGTGCGCGCGCCAAAAGCGCCGGACTTTTTTTGACGCCCGAAGAAACCGCGCCGCCGATGGAACTCATCTCTTTACGGTCGCGGATGAAAATCCATGAATTGACCGAGGATGAAACACCACGCTGCCGCGTCCACGCCGGACTGGCCGCCGCCGTGCTCGATCCGTATGTGAATGCGATTCACGTGACACTCCTGCGCGAAAAACAATTGAACCCCGTTTACGCCGAGCATTTCACCAAAATTGGCGCGGGCACGGAAGCGGTGCGCGAACTGGGCGAAAAACTTTTGGCGGGTGGTCCGGAAAAATTAAAATCTTCCGAACGCATGACTGTGATGGCCGACCATCGCGTGATGGTGTGGCTACATCAACAAGCGTGGCTGCGTCCCGAAGAAAAACTGGCGCCGTGGTGGCGCGCGATGATCCGCGAGTTCAGCCACCGGGAAAATTAAAGCAGTTCTAAAACGCGCTGCAATTCGGCATCCGTGTTATAAAAATGTGGCGAGATACGGATATAATTTTGCCCTTTACGGTCGGTGCGTAGCGAAGTGTTGATGCCCGCGTCCGCCAGTTTTTGATGCAAGGGCGCGAGGTCTTTTCCCGGTGTGAAAAAAGTTGTGATACCACTGGCGTTCTCAATTTTAGGTTCCGCATTCAACACGACAAAACCCTTGGCTTGCAATGCAGGAACGAACCACGCGCGCTTGCGGAGCAGTTCGGCAGAAATATTTTCCACGCCGATTTCCAACGCCAACTCCAGTGCGGCGAGCAGTCCGACGAGTCCGATCAGAGTGTGCGTGCCGGCTTCAAATTTTGCCGCGCCGCTACGGAACTCGATTTTTTCCTGCGCGACAAAGTTGGGACTGCGGACATTGTGCCAACCGTAAATCGGCGGATTCAACTTCTCCTGCAGATCTTTTTTGACGTAAAAAATTCCCGCGCCGCACGGGCCGAGCAGCCATTTGTGGGAATCGGCGGCGAGAAAATCCACGTTCTCCACCGTCGTCGGAAACGCGCCAAGAGTTTGAATCGCGTCGAGGCAAAATAAAATTCCGCGTTCGCGTAAAAATTTTCCAACCGCATTATGGTCGAGCCGATAACCGCTGATGAAATGATTCGAGGCCAGCGCAACGAGCCGCGTGTTTTCATCCACCTGCCCCATGACGTCAATTGCGCGGATGACGCCGAGGCCACGCGTGTTGAGCAGCCGGACTTTCACGCCTTGTTCGGCCAGCGCGAGCCATGGATAAACATTGGACGGATAATCGTCGTGATAAATCAGGATGTTATCACCCTTGCGAAATTTTAAGCCAGCAGCGACGAGACTCAACGCAAGCGATGTTGGTCCGACGAGCGAAACTTCGTCCGGCTCGCAATCCAAAATTTTCGCACCAGCCTTGCGTGCGTCTGCAATTTTGTGCATGACGAAAGCTTCCTGATCGCCAAGGGTGCCGCCGTGGGCGCTGTCGATTACAGCTTGCGCGACGCGTCGCGGCAGCGGACAGACGCCGGCGTGGCCGAGAAAGATTTTATTTTTGACGACAGGAAATTCGTGCTGGCGTAATTCCTCATTCGACAGGATTTCAGACAAAGTCATGATTTGAAGTTAGCTTAAAAAGAAAAACGGCAAAGCGGGAAAATCCGCCTTGCCGTTTTATGCTGATAAAATTTAAGCGACGGCTTTATCGAGGCTGGCCTTCAAATCGCGTTTGCTTTTGGCGCCGACCATCTGTTCAGCGACTTGGCCGTTTTTGATGACGAGCAATGTCGGAATCGCGCGGACGCCAAATTGCGCAGCGAGTCCTTGGTGTTCGTCAATGTTGACCTTGCCAATTTTGACTTTGCCCTGAAATTCGGTCGCAAGCTCGTCGAGCACGGGCGCAATCATCTTGCACGGTCCGCACCATTCGGCCCAAAAATCTACCAGCACGGGCGTGGTGGATTTGAGCGCTTCGGTTTCAAAATTATCCTGCGTGAGAGTGACGATTAGCGGTGAGGCCATAATTTTTTAGCTGGAGAAATTTTCAACGACGTTTTTCAAAGTGAGGAATACCCAAGTAACTCCGCCTACGGCAGCTAGACTGGCTACGGCAGCGGAGAAGATTAAAACTTTATCAATCGTCTTGATGGACGGCACGACGGGTGCGGCGGCGCGTTGAACCGGTGCGCCTTTTTGCGCAGCGGCAACAGGCGCTGCTCCTTTGACGGGTGCGGCGGCTGCAGCGGCTGGCGCAGCGGCAGTTCTTAATGCGGGCGCGGGTGCGGCCGGTGCGGGCGCGGCCGCAGAAACGGGACTGGGCGCGCCAGTCGGTCCGCCGGGCGGAAGCGTCGGTAGTTTGATGGTCGGCGCGGCCGTCGGCTTAGGCGGCAAATTGATGCGGACAGTTTCCTTTTTCGGTTGAACCTTGCCGGTTTCTTTTTTTGGCGGCAGCACTGCGCCAGTTTCTTTTTGAACAGGCGGAACCGCGCCGGTTGGTCCGGGCGTGGGGACGGGATTAATCGGAGGAATGTCAGCCATAATGTTTGAGGCTCAAGATAAGCGGGGCAGGGGTGCTGTCAAATTTAATTCTAAAACAAAAAACCGGCCAGCCAGCGAATAGGACGTAACTGAATCAGGTTTTTTCTTCAATCAATTCACGCCGCGCACCGCCAAGCAGTTGTTCGACGAAATTAGTTGAGTAAACGCCGCGCCGGAAATTCGGATCCTGCATGATGGCTTGCTGGAAAGACATCGTGGTCTTGACGCCGGTAATCATGAACTCGTTCAACGCGCGATTCATTCGGTCAATTGCGTCGCGACGATCTTTACCACGGACGATCAGTTTGCCAATCATCGAATCGTAGGTGGGCGGAATCGTGTAGCCCGCGTAGGCATGCGTGTCTACGCGCACTTCGCGTCCGCCTGGCTGGTAATACATTTCGATGCGACCGGGGCTTGGACGAAAATCATTGAACGGATCTTCCGCGTTGATGCGGCATTCGATCGCATGACCTTTCATCACGATGTCACTCTGCGAATAACGGAGTGGTTCGCCCATCGCGATTTCAATCTGCGCACGCACGAGATCAATACCAGTGACTTCTTCCGTGACCGGATGTTCGACTTGAATGCGCTTGTTGACTTCGAGAAAATAAAAATTACCGTTATCATCCACGATGAATTCTACCGTGCCAGCGTTCGTATAACGCGCCGCTTCAGCAATGCGAATGGCCGCTTTGCCGATTTTATCGCGCAATTTCTTAAATTTATATTCCAGCAACGGCGACGGCGATTCCTCAATCAATTTCTGATTGCGGCGCTGCACCGAGCAATCGCGTTCGCCGAGATGAATTATTTTTCCCTTCGTGTCGCCGAGAATTTGAATCTCAATGTGATGCGGATTCTCAATGAACTTTTCAATGTAAACGGCAGAATTGCCGAAACATTTTTCCGCCTCGGAACGCGCGGTGTGGTAGCCCTTGACGAGCGAAATATCATTGTGAGCGATACGCATTCCGCGACCGCCGCCGCCCGCGACCGCTTTAACCATCACCGGGTAACCAATTTTTTTGGCGATAGCCAGCGCGTCTTTCTCGTTATCAACCGTGCCTTCAGAGCCGGGGGGCGTTTCCACGCCCGCCTTTTTGGCCAGCGCGCGGCTGACGGCTTTGTCTTCCAAAGCGCTCATCGCACGTGGACTCGGCCCGATGAAGCGAATATTGCAACTCTCGCAAACTTCGGCGAAATGCGCGTTTTCCGACAAAAATCCATAGCCCGGATGAATCGCATCGACATCAGCAATTTCCGCCGCACTGATTATTCGATCAATGCGCAAATAGCTTTCGGAAGAAGCCGCCTTACCAATACAAATCGCTTCATCAGCCATCTGGACGTGCATCGAGTTTGCATCCACCTCGGAATATACCGCCACCGTGCGGATGTTCATTTCTTTGCATGCGCGGATGATGCGGACGGCGATTTCTCCGCGATTGGCGACCAATACTTTTTCGAACATGATAATTGCGGTTGAAAACCGTTTAAGTCGGACGAACTTTGAACATCGGCTGGCCAAATTCAACTGGCTTACCATTTTCAACCAAAATTTGGGTTATGACACCCTTAACCTCGGCCTTAATTTCGTTCATTACCTTCATAGCTTCAATGATGGCAACAACCGTGTCAGCGCTCACTTCAGTGCCAACTTCGACATACGAAGCCGATTCTGGTGAGGGTGAACGATAAAAAGTTCCAATCATGGGGGATTTTATGTCAACTTCACCTGAATTTGTAGCCGTTGGCGCGGCGACAATAGCTACGGGTGAAATTGGGGCCGCAACCGGGGCTGGAATCATTTGAAATGACTCATCACTCTGAGCTGCTTGTGAGGATCCGTTCAGGCCCCGTTTCAAGCGGAGCTTTGAGTCTTTTTCTTCCAGTTCGAACTCCGTGATGGAGTTTTTCTTCATCAAATCAATGATGGCTTTTATATCTTTTAGTTCCACAATGCGTTTTCGTTAAAGTGTTTTTAAAAATCTAAAAATACCGTTTTCAAACTGGAAAATCACAGCGTTTACAGATTCTATGCTTTGGCCAGAAACGATACTTATGGAAGTGTATTTCTTACTACTAGAAGGTCAAGCCTGAATTTCAAAATTATAGTGATGTGATAAACTGTGTAATTAGCCTATTAATTTGATTCGGTAACGTAAACGGATGCTTCAAGGCCTAAAATATAGGATTTAACACCGAATCCGCAGATTTGTCCCTTACAAACTGAGGCAATCAGAGACTTGTGACGAAATTCTTCACGGGCATGGACATTGGAAAGGTGAATTTCAATGGTTGGCAGACCAACTGCCGAAATCGCATCGTGAATGGCCACACTGGTGTGCGTATAAGCTGCCGCATTGATAACAATAGCTTGAAATTTTCCTTTGGCTTCTTGAATCCAGCTGACAAGATCGCCTTCAAGATTTGACTGCCGAAAATCTATCTCCACTTTCAATTCCGCCGCGCGCGTGCGAACTTGCTTTTCAATGTCTGCCAAAGTCAGGCGACCATAAATCTCCGGTTCGCGCGTCCCGAGCAAGTTCAGGTTTGGGCCATTGAGAAACAAAACTTTCATGTTCATAGGCTAATAAAACAGTTATTATTTGTCTAATTCAATTATTTCAAGACTAGTTAGACACCCCAATAACGTAAAAGCTGCCCAGGCTAGTGCCGGAATGTAAAATCCAAATTCACCAAAGCCCTGCGCGAACCAACCGAACAGTCCGACGGCGATGGCGAGGCTCAATGTATCACCACAACGCCACACTTTTTTGCCGATTCTGGTCAACGCCATAAAAATCCATGCGACATAAGTCAGTCCACCCATGGTCCCAGAATCGGAAAATTGCTCTAAGTAGTCATTGTGCGTCAACCGCGCCATTTCAGCATCCGGTGATTTAATTTGGGCGTAAGGACGTTGGAAAGTTCCCGGTCCCGTGCCAAAAACGGGGTGCTTCACGGTGGTTTGAGCGGCGGCGCGCCAATAATCTAAGCGTGCGCCGACGCTCGTGGCACCGGCGGAGAAATAATTGTGGAAACGAACGGCAAAAGCGCCAAGACCAAGAATTAGCACGAAGGCAACAGTTGCCAATTTTATCTTTTGCGGCCAATCAAGTCGTAACAGAACCATTCCGACAAGGGCGAGACCAATGAGCCAGCCAAGTTTTGATCCGCTCCAGAAAAGAGCCGCGCTGCCGAGAAATAGGGTCAGTGCAATCGTCGTCAAGCGGATGAATGGCTTTAATTTTTTTGTCGCGCTAAAAGCCAGCGCGAGCGCTATCGGCCAGAGCAGCAGCATGATTCCAGCCAGCGCATTTGGGTAAACGAGAGTGCCGGCGACGCGTCCTTTTTTGAATTTTTCAAGAATGGCAGGATTTGCCACATCTACGCCGTTAGTATTGATGATGACGTTGCCGGTTTTCATTTCAGCGACTGTTTCTGACGGAAAATTTGTCCAGCCGCTGCGTTCACCCTCGACGAGCATCTGGTAATTTTGCGGAAATTCAAAAACGTGCTGGTCAATGCTGCGCACAAGGCACAAGGCAAATGCCGCCAGCAATCCGGGCAACAGCCAGCGCCACAAATCATTATGCGCAAAAATTAGCGCGCCGAGAAAATAGCAAGCTGCGCAGCCACAACATTGCCAGAGTGTCGCCGTGGTCAAATCGGCATCCACGGTTTGAGTGGCAGAAATAAACTGCCAGCCAAGCCAGATTACGGGCAGCAACCAAAGCCATTTTGTTTGCGTCCAGAAAATTTGCTTTTGAAAAATCAAAAATGCGCCGATGGCTGCAAGCGGTAATAAAATCCAATTGGCCCAATGCGTTGGCCACGGTTCGTTCAAAAATTCCGACGCGGTTGCGGGCGTAGAAATTTTATGGTCGAGAATGACGGGATTACCGAATTTCCAAATGCACAGGCCAAGAAAAAGACCGAACGCCAGCGGGTAGATTTTCGTCGCGGTGAGATTTTTCATCGCGTCAGAGTTGCAATTTCAGCAGACCGACTTCGAGCGCGAGCGCTTCCTGCACGTTGGTGTGGAGGAGCCGCTGGGTTTGTTCGAGCACCGCCAGATTTTCCTGTGCCTGACGCGGGCTTATGCGTTTAGCAACTTCATCTGCGCCGGCGATTTGCGGCAGGTGCAACAATTCTTCACCGGCGGCGAGCGTCCAAAACCAGACATCGCGCAACCACCATTGCAGCAACAATAAAACTTCCGCGCGCTGGCGGCGATACTCCGCCTCAATACCCGCCTTCAATTCTTCCTCCCATTTTTCGCGCAAATCTTTTTCTGCATCGCTGTATTTTTCGAGTGGGGAACGTGCCGATAACGCTTCATCCACACGGGTGCGAAGCATGTTGAGATGTTGCAACAATGAATCCAGCAGACGATAGCGGCCAAACAAACTTTTCTGTTCGCCCGCCGCGGCGGAACTGAATTGTTGCAACCAGATAGACTGTTCGGCGGAAAGTTTGCGCGCGGTTTCAGCGGAGAAATTAAGGCGCAAACAACGCGACAAAATTGTTTCCAAGATTCGCGAAGGTTCCGTTGTCAGCAAAATTAAAACGGATTTCGGCGGCGGTTCTTCGAGAGTTTTGAGGAACGCGTTCGCCGCCTGCGCGTTCAGCCGGTCGGCGCCCGAAATAATAGCGATTTTGTAACCAGCTTCGGTGGGTTTGAGTTGGATTTCGCGTGTCAATTCGCGCGTTTGATCCACAGAAATGATGCGCGACTTGGATTCTGCGCGCGCCCAGTGAATGTCCGCGTGGGCATCGTTCTCAATTTTTTTGCAGTTCAAACATTCATCGCAGCAATCGGTCGCGACGCCGTTGGTTTTTACCGGATTCTGACAGTTCAAGGTTTTTGCCAGCGTGCGCGCCAGTGTTTCGAGTTCCTCAAGCTGATGGCCCGTGAACAAATAGGCATGCCCCAGCCGTCCGCGTGCCAGCGAGCGCTGCAACAATTGAACACCCTGCGATTGTTCGGAAAATTGCGTGAAGGCCATGTGATTTTTTAAAGTGTGGTTGGTGGACGGCATTTGTCTGCCGGTGCAAACCTGCACTTTAGCACCATGAATACAAGCGATACTGCCCATCCAACTTGTGCCCGTCAAGGCGACGTTTCGTGCCGCTCGTAATCCGAAGGAACGTTATCGCAAAGAAAAATCTAAAACAGCTTGAGTCCGTATTTTGCTTCCGCACAATTGGCGCGTGTTCAAATTTGCGGGAATCATTTTTGGTGGAATGCTGTTGCTCCTCGCGGGCTGCACGAGTGTTTATCAAGGTTCGGAAGCACAGACGCCCCCGCGTGAATGGTCGTTGACCAACGAGGTTGTCCAGCCCGCGCCGTCAAAAAGGAATCCGTCCAAAAATCTGCCGTCACGCCCTGTCGTCAAAGCCCCTGCGCCAGCCGTTCATCCGATTCCGGCGTCGCCAAAAATTTCTCCGCCCGCGCCCATTCTAACTTGGACTTCGCTCGACCGCTGGGCGAAGGAAAATAAAATAGCGTCGCCGCGCAAGGTGGCTAATTCGCCAGTCGCCAGTTATGCCGTGAGTTCGCGCCGTGGCACAATGGTTTTGGAAATCGGCAGTCGCGAGGCGATCTGGAACGGTCTGGAAATGCACCTCGGTTTTGCGCCCGAAATTATTGACGACCAGATTTTTGTTTACGGTCTCGACCTGCAAAAAAATCTGGAGCCGTTGCTGCTCGACGAGCCGTTAGCCTTTGGCACCAATCGCGTGCTCGTGCTCGATCCCGGGCATGGCGGCATGAATGTCGGCACGCACAGTTTGACGGACGGACGGTTTGAAAAAGAATTTACGCTCGACTGGGCGCGGCGCATCCAGACGCTGCTCTCCACCAACGGCTGGAAAGTTTTTCTCACGCGCACGAACGATTCCGACCTCGCGCTTTCCAATCGCGTTAATTTTGCCGAGGCGCACCACGCAGATTTGTTTGTTAGTCTGCATTTCAATTCCGCTGCGCCGGACACGAAACAGAACGGTCTGGAAACGTATTGTCTGACGCCAACAGGAATGCCCTCGACACTCACGCGCGGCTACAGCGATTTGTGGAGCGACCATTATCCGAACAACGCCTTCGATGTGGAAAATCTCCAGTTCGCCGTCCGGCTGCACGCGGCGGTGTTGCACGCGAGCGGCGAAGAAGATCGCGGCATCCGGCGCGCGCGGTTCATGGGCGTGCTGCTTGGTCAAAGACGGCCGGCGGTTTTGATTGAAGGCGGCTATCTTTCCAATACGCGCGAGACGGAAAAAATTGAAAGTGCCGAGTTCCGTGAGAAACTAGCGGAAGCTGTCGCGAACGCGCTAAAATGAAAAACGCAAAACATATTCTCGTCACCGGCGGCGCGGGCTTCATCGGCGCGCATCTGGTGGAGCGTTTGCTGAAAGATGGTAAAAACGTTGTTGTCATTGACGATTTATCCACCGGTAGCCGCGATAATCTGCGCGCCGTGGCGACAAATAAAAATTTCCGTTTCATCCAATCGAAAATTTCCAACTGCGAGGAACTACCGGAACTGGCGGCGAATGCGGAATTTATTTTTCACCTCGCCGCGACCGTTGGCGTGGAGCTCGTCGTCAAATCTGCGTTGCACGTGCTCGAAGCGAGTTTCAATGAGACGCAAGTTTTGCTGCGCGCCGCCGCGAAAAATTCCACGCCGATTTTGTTCACGTCCACTTCCGAAGTTTATGGCAAGAGCGCCAAGCCGGAATTCAGCGAGGAAGACGATTTGCTCATCGGGCCGCCCGGCCAATCGCGCTGGAGCTACGCGTGCTCGAAGCTCACGGACGAATTTCTCGCGCTGGCCTACGCGCGCGAAAAAAATCTGCCGGTGACCATCGCGCGGCTGTTCAATACCGTCGGCCCGCGCCAGACCGGTCGCTACGGCATGGTGCTGCCGCGCTTCATCGCGGCGGCGAAAGCGGGCGAGCCGCTGCGCGTTTTTGGCGACGGCGCGCAATCGCGTTGCTTTTGTCTCGTTCACGATGTTGTGGAAGCATTGGTGCGATTGCAGAAATGCGACGCGGCGCGCGGCGAGATTTTTAACATCGGCGGCACGGAAGAAATTTCCATTCTCGAATTGGCGAAGCTCGTGGTGGCCACGCTCGGCTCAAAATCGCAAATCGAATTGATTCCTTACGATCAAGCTTACGCGCCGGGTTTTGACGATATGCGCCGCCGCAAGCCGCTGGTGGAAAAACTGGAACGCTGCGTGAACTTCAAACCGCAGACGGCGCTGGGTGACATCATCCGGCTGACGGCGGTGTAAAATTAAACTCGTTCAGGCGTAACGGATGAACGAGGTGTAAACTTCCGGCGGAATGTCGAGCAGGCTGAAATCTTTCGACGAAACGAACAAAAGTGATTGTTTACCTTTGCCCAGCAGCGCGTGTTCGGAATTGAAAATTTGATGTTCCAGCGTGCAGAATTTTCGGTTGTATTCAGCGATGCGAATTTTCACGGTGATGGTGTCAAACTCGCGCGCTTCGCGAATAAATTTGTGCTCGAAGCTGCGGGTCAGAATGTAAAACGTCGTCGTTTTCAGGTCGAAGTTCGGCATCGTGGCGTTGAAAAATAATTCGCGCGTTTTGCCCACGAACATTGGATACATGCCGAAGTAAACATTGCCGACGGAATTGGTGTCGGCGTAAGTGGCGAGCATGGAATAGACGAACCATTTACCCTCGAAATGGCCGGCGAGCGCGTGGGTGTCCGCCGGCGCTTTGACTTCCGAATTCGTCACGGCGGCGGTCGCTTGGGTCAGCGCGCGGATGGCAGGAATTTCCGCGGCGGCTTCGATGACTTCGCTGGCTTTCTCGGTGGCGACGCGCAAAAGGTCGGTGTTAAATACGAGCCAACTGCCGTAAATCAGCGGCAGCAACGAACCTAAAAACAGCAGCGGCGTCTGGCTGTTGAGATAACCAAAAGCAAAAATCACGATGGACATACTAGCCATGGAGATCATGCGGATTTGCGGCAATGGCTGTTGCGAGTTCGGCACGAAGCAGCGGGCGATGGCGAGCGCGGCGTAACCGACAAAGAACGAGGCGTAGGCGACCATGAAATATTCCAACTCCAATTTAGCAAAAATTCCGACGAGCGTGATGATGCCGACCAGCATGAAGCTCGGTATCGGCGAGCTGATCATTTGTTTGGGAACGAGCGAAATGAGCATGTTCTGACTTTTTTCCACATTGCTGCCGAGAAACCAGCGGAGCGCGATGTAGCCGCTGTCGAGCGTGGTCAGCACGCAAATTGAAAGGAACGAAAAATACGCCAGTGGCATCCAGCCGGCGGCGGCGGAGTTGTTGATGAAATAATGGGTAACTAAATCGTGGGCGTATTTGAAACCGTCCAGCGCGACATTGGCGGGCAGCGGCGCGTCTTGCTTATCCATCACCCACAACGCCAGACAACCATGGAACAGCAGCATCAGGAAAAAAATGCCGCCGCCAAAAAAATAACTTAAGCGAATGGAAGAATTTTCGCGGTGAATCTGAATCGCGCGTTGCCATTGTTGGAGATCGAGCCACGGCCCGACCAACAAGCCCACCGTCAGCGGAATCGCGTAGCCGAAAATTGTCGGGCCGGTCCACTCTTTTGGAAACGGCGCAGTCCAAGTGAAGATTGCCGGCAGAAACGGTTGCAAGCCGGATAAAATTATTGCGACGCAGCCGAGCAGCAGTAGTCCCAGCAGCGCGTGGCTGTATTTAATTTTCTCAATGCCAAATTCTTCGCCGAACAAACAACCGGCGGCCAGAATGACAAAGACAATCAGGCATAAGTAGATGACAAAAAGTCCGCCGGACGCGAGTTGCAGCGGCACGAAGAGATAGCGCGCCAGTGCAAATACCGTGAGCGTGAGCGCCAGAATCTGATAGAGATACAAAATCAGCCGGAACGGTTTGGCGAATTTATCAAAGAAAATTGCCAGCGATTCGCGTCCGCCGTCGTGGCGCTTGGCGACGATTTGCGTGAGAAAACCAAACAGCATTAAGCCCAGCGCATTTGGAATGGCGAACAGCAGCAAGCCTTGTAGGCCGAACATGAACGTCATCTGCACGCTGAAAAACAGACCCAACCCCCACATCCAGGCGAGTGCCACGGAGTTGCCCCAAAGTAATGCGTTCAACCAACGAAAATTCATAATGACAGTAAAGCGAATGAGTTTTGAACCGGCACAGCGGCTCGCATTTTAATTTTTATATAGAGGACAAAGCCGATGAGTCGCGCCAGCCCAAGTTACGAGTTTGGGCGGGTTGGTGAGCCATTGCAATGTGATTATGGTAACCAGAAATTATTTCAACCGCAGTAATTTCAGCGCCTGCTTGAAATCATCCGGCAGCGGCGCGGAAAATTTCAAGGTCTTCTGGGTGCGCGGATGGATGAAGCTCAATTCTTTCGCGTGCAGCAAAACTCGCGGCGCGGCGTAGTTCGCGAGTTCTTTCAGCCGTTTATTTTTCGTCGAGCCGTAAGTGTCATCGCCCACGACCGGATGGCCGAGGTGCAGGAAGTGCACACGGATCTGATGCGTGCGGCCGGTGTGGATCTGCGCTTCGACGAGTGTGGCGTGATTCAATTTCTCCAGCACGCGGTAGCTCGTGTGCGCGGCGCGGCCGTCGCTGTCGTCGTGAACGGCCATGCGTTTGCGGTGCGTGGGATGGCGCGCGATAGCGGCGTGGATTTCGCCTGCTTCGCGCGGCACTTCGCCGCAGACGATGGCGTGATAAACTTTTTTGACGACACGATTGGAAAATTGTTCCGAAAGCGCGATGTGCGTCTCGTCATTTTTGGCGACGACGAGACAACCGCTCGTTTCCTTATCGAGCCGATGCACGATGCCCGGTCGCGCGACGCCGCCAATGCCGCTCAATGAACCTTTGCAGTGGAAAAGCAGGGCGTTGACGAGCGTGTGCTCCTCGTGGCCGGCGGCGGGATGCACGACGAGGCCAGCGGGTTTGTTGACAACGAGTAGCGATTTGTCTTCGAACAAAATATCGAGCGGAATTTCCTCGGGCTGCGCTTCGGCGGGCCGCGCTTCGGGCCAATGGACTTCGATTTTTTCACCCGCGCGCGGGCTGTGCGTGGGCTTTACGGTTTTGCCATCCACGCGGACGTGGCCTTGCTCGATGAGTCGCTGCATCGCGCCGCGCGAGACGGCGGGAAATTTTGTGCGCAGAAAAACGTCGAGGCGCTCGGAGGGCAGCGATTGTTCGACGGTGAAATGTTCCGTGCGCGTGGCCATGAAACTTAATTCGTCGGTGGCTGCGGCGAATGTTCGTTGCGCCAGGTGATGATAAAAATCAGGCCGACGCCGGTGCAGATGGCGGTGTCAGCGATGTTGAACGCGGGAAAACCGATTTCGCCGCCGCCGCGCTGCTGCATAAAAAAGTAAATAAAATCAATGACCTCGTGGCGGCTCGGCAGCAGGCGGTCGGTGAGATTACCGGCGATGCCGCCGAAGATGAGGCCGAATGCGACCTGACCGGAGATGGTGTGGGAATTAAAATGATGCCGCGTGAGAAACAGCGCGACAAACGCCAGCAGCGCGACGAAGGCCAGCGCGCCGTTGTTGCCGCGAAACAAACTCCACGCCGCGCCGGTGTTGCCCCAATGGACGAATTTGAAAAAGCCGCTGATGATGATTTTTTCGTCGCCTTTTTCGAGCAGGTTCAGCACGAGCCATTTCGTGAACTGGTCGAGGATGAACACGACCGCCGCGATGATAGCGATGTTGCGATTAGACTTTTGGAAAATGGAATTGGCAGCAGCCATGTCAATAAATTCGCGACATTAAACCGTAAGCCGTGGCAAAGCTAAAGCCATTTCACCGGCGGGAAAAACTTTT
>Ga0214190_1000215_pt1 | contig 16444 bp, 12 predicted proteins | sample TroBogEpilimnion_41_FD_153028 | JGI IMG/M metagenome (GOLD analysis project Ga0214190, IMG submission 153028) | Freshwater microbial communities from Trout Bog Lake, WI - 15JUL2008 epilimnion | ecosystem: Environmental > Aquatic > Freshwater > Lake > Epilimnion/Euphotic zone | place: Trout Bog...
TCCCTACGCTGGGGATGGACACAGAACAAACAAAAACATAAACTCAACCATGTCCCAGGACTAACTCATGGACTGGACCAGAAAAGTGAAGCCGGTCAAGGGTCTTACCTTTGTAATAATTATCGAACCCCTCCTCGCCATCAATGAAGTAGTCCTTATTTGCGACCTTCTTTTTGGCACTTTGCTCAAACTTCTTCCACTTTTCCAAAACAGCTGTGACATTTGTCTCAGCAATTACATCAAAATCTTCCTTGCCGTTAAGTTTTGGAGTTATTCTTCCAACAGCAGCCACAATAGCAAATCGACCATAGCGGAGGCCGTTGCCATATTTCTTTGCACCGTATCGCTCTCGCTTCACAGACTTTTCAATTTGAGTAACTCGAATAAAAACCTTGTATGCAAAAAATGCCTCCACAAAAACACTCGCATCTGGAAAAACATTTTTAAAAAAATCATGCCGGAATAAAGTCCTTTCACCCTTGCTGCGACAGCTTTGTGGGTCGCCTTTGTAAGCGAGGTAGGCCTTTAGAAAATTGAAGCGTTCAATGACTTGTGCGCCGGCCAGCAAGCCCTCGTGCAACCCACTATAAAATTCACCTTTTTTCTTTTCAAAGAAAAATCCGTATGTGGTAAAAATCTTATTTTGGATGTCGCTGAAAACCTTACTGTTTGAACGTCTATCTGCTTCATCTACTTTCGTCTGTCGATTTGTAGCATTGGAAATTGCCTCAATTAAAAAATCGCGGTTTGAGCGATTGGCCCCCAGTTGAATAATTTTTAACATCACCTCTTTCCCAGCAAAAAGGTGATACTTACCCTCCTCGTAAATCTGACCAAGTGTATATGCTGTCTGGCCGCCGTTAATTATTTGGGGGTTTTTTTAACGTCAATAGTGCGTGCTGCGAACTGCCAGTGTTCGGATTAATTTCAGCCTCATCGGACAAAATGGTGATTCCGTTATTGAGAATCGAAAACTCATTTGTCTTCTGTCTTTTGACTGATTCAGAAATCCGTTCGTTTACAGAATTCTGGGATAATGAAAGATAATTTCTCGGATTGTGGCGCAGAATTGAATTCTTGTATTGCGCCGTGATTTTTCCTATTTCCTGCGTTGGCGCGAACACAACCTTCACGCCACATTTTCCAGATTTAACTTCAATTTCCTGTTCGAGCGAAATGTGCTTCTTCCCCTTTTTATTTATGTGAAGCGTCACCTTTTCGGGAGTTGAATAGTCGCCAGCACAGAGCCTAAAGATTAATTCCTCGTAAACTCTTTTAGCATTATAAATTTCAAATGAAAAATCACCTATAAGCTTCTTGAGCCTTACTTTATCCAACTTGACCAAGCCAAACAGCACGACAACAGGTTTGAACCCCGGTGTCTTTTGAAATTCTTTTTGGAATCGGTGTATTTTGCCATTGAAGGGCACGCCCAGACTATCTTTCAAATCACCTCGAAGGATTCGATCGTATTCGGTCTTCATCAAATCACCTGGTCCTACGGCTTCGTTTTCAAAAGCCTGACTTGAGTGATGAAATTTGAATTGAACCAGATAAACAGTTTGATTGTTATTGTCTATGAAGTAAGCATCCAAGCCGCCATCTTGTTCGCCATCCGTAATCAGCCGTTCTCTGGCTCTAAAATCTGTTATTCCAAATCTGACTAAAAGGTATAGGTGGCCATACGCGCGCGCCTTCGCTTGCTTGGCTTTTTCTGGGTATTTAATTGGGTCTGGACGATAAGTTGGCGCTAATTCTTTTGGAGCATCTTGGCAAAACTTATCAATAATCCGAAGAAGCGTTTCAAATCTGGGGTTTGAAGGTGTCGGCATACGATTAATTTATTATGCCGAAGAGCTTTATTCGTCGGAACATTGGACACAAGTCGTAAGTTGGAGTTTTCCCAACATACGGTTGTATTACAACTTCTTCCCCGTCAGCCGTTCGTAAGCTTCCAGATACGTCGCGCTGGTTTTGGCGACAACTTCGGCGGGGAGCGTCGGGCCGGGTGGGGTTTTGTCCCACGTCAGCGTTTCGAGGTAGTCGCGGACGAATTGTTTGTCGAAGCTCGGCTGGCCGCGGCCGGGCGCGTATTTGTCCGCCGGCCAGAAGCGCGAGGAATCCGGCGTGAGCACTTCGTCGATGAGGATGAGTTTGCCCTCGAACAGACCGAACTCGAATTTCGTGTCGGCGATGATGATGCCGCGTTGCTTGGCGTAGTCGCGTCCGGCTTTGTAGATCTTCAGGCTCAAGTCGCGCGCCTGCGTGGCGAGGTCGGTGCCCACGATCTTGCAGGCTTCTTCGAAGGAAATATTTTCGTCGTGTCCCGCTTCAGCCTTGGTGGATGGCGTGAAAATGGGTTCGGGCAATTCGGAAGAATCCACCAAGCCAGCGGGCAACTGGATGCCGCAGACGGTCTGCGATTTTTTGTATTCCTTCAAGCCGCTGCCGGAAAGGTAGCCGCGCACGATGCATTCGATGGCGAGAGGCTTCGCCTTCTTAACAATCATGGAACGCCGCGCCAGTTTATCCGCAAATGGCTGCAAATTTTTCGGCAACGGGTCGTTCGCCTTGGCGAGCAGGTGGTTCGGGACGAGGTCGGCAAACTTCTCAAACCAGAAATGCGAGATCTGCGTGAGCACTTCGCCTTTGCGCGGAATGCCGTTAGGCATGATGACGTCGAACGCGGAGATGCGGTCGCTGGCGACGAGCAGAAAGCTGTCGCCGAGGTCAAAGACTTCGCGGACTTTGCCGGAGCGGACTTTTTTGATGCCGGGGAGGTCGAGGGACAAAATTGGTTCGTTCATAGCGGGCGCAAAAATAAAGTCCCCGCGCGCAACTCGCCAGCCAATTTTTAATTTCACCTCGACAGTTTTCGACGCGCTTGGCAAGTTCCACGAACCGAAAAATCGTGGCGACCAACTCCATTCAACCCGCAACTTCCGCTTCCGCAACGCGGGAATTTTCCGTCATCCTCGGCGTGTGGCTCGCGCTCACAGTCGCTCTGCTCTGGCTCGGCGGTGTGACGGCGACGTCGTTGGGCTATAATTACGACGAGGGAATTTTTGCGGGCATGGCCAAAGATTTTACCACCGGTAATGTCCACGGCTACCACATGCCCGGCTACGGCACGGTGAAACTTGGGAATGCTCCGTTCCCATTGTGGATTCAGCCGTATCTCGGTGCGGTGAAAAGCTGGCAACTGATTCCACTGTTCACTTTTTTTGAACCCAGCGTATTCATCGCGCGCCTGTCAAACCTCGCGTGGACATTGGTCGGCCTGCTGTTTTTCATGCTGTGGGTGCGGAAACTTTTTGGACTCACCGAAGCAATCGCCGGAGGTTTATTGCTCGCGCTTGACCCGTCATTTTTCTTTCTGGGTCTGCTCGATTGGGGTTCGTTTGTGCCGAGCTTCGTTTGCCGCTGCGCGGGATTTTTCTTTGCGCTGCTCGCCTGGCGAAATCAAAAGCCACGTTACTTCTTTTTCGCCGGCGCGGCGTTCGGCCTCGGCGTGTTCAACAAAGTAGATTTTGTCGCTGTGTTATTCGGCGTCACGCTCGCCGTCGCGTGTGCGTATGCGAAGCCAATTCTCAATTTTATCCGCACCAAACCAAAACTCGTGGCGCTGGCGGTGCTCGGTTTCCTCATCGGCTGCGGCCCGATGCTTGCGATGCTTCCCTTCGTTTTGAAATTTGCGCTCCACAACAACGCGCCGGTGAATCCCGCCGAACTCCCGGAGAAAATCCACACGCTGACAGCGATGTATGACGGCACGTATTTTTATCGAATGCTGGAAGTTGGCGGGCTGTTCGACAAAATGGCGCAAGTCGCGCCGCCATTTTGGACGCCGCTGGGCATTGTCTTAATCGTCGCGATGCTGCTGCTGGCGGCCGACATCTTGCGGCGGCGCGATGACCTCAACGGCCGCACGGTTCGGATTTTTCTACTGGCTGGCGTGGTGCTAACGACGCTGGGCGTTTTCATGCTGCCGCGCGCGCCGCGAATTTATCACGCCATTCTGGTAATGCCGTTTGCACATTTGGTCATCGCGGTGGCTGGCGTCAGTGCGTGGCGAAAACTTTCTGAAGCTGGAAGCAAAAAATCTTTTGCGCGCGGAGCCGTTATTTTTATTTTTGCCGCGCTGCTCGCAACGCAAATTTTCGCCATCGCCAAGACCAACCAACTGATTTTCAAAACGCACGGACGCGGTTGGTGGAGCGATGCGCAGGACAAATTTGCCGCGACGGTAAAAAATCGCGCTGACCTCACGCTCGTCAGTCTCGATTGGGGATTTCACGAGTCGCTGCTGTTCTTGACCGACAAGCCGACGCTCGTGGAGCCGTTCTGGAAATTAACGGGAAGCGATCCTGCGCTGCTACCGCAAAACACAAATTACGTTTTTCTGGTTCACCCGCCGGAATACAGCCTCTCGCCGTTTGGCACGACCTATCTGGATTTCGCCCGACAAAACCCGCGCGCGAAAATTTCGGATTGGCGCGACCGCGAAGGAAAGATTGTTTTTTACACGGTGCAGTTCACCGCGCCGTGACGCGCGTCACGCCACCGGGCGTTCCACTAATTTCACCAAAAGCGGAATGCTCGCCTGCGATTGATCGTCCACGCGCACGTCCACGGAATACAAACCGGCTTCCGCAAACTTCAACTGCTGGATGTTGATGATGAAATTGCGCGTCAGAAAATGCGCCTCGTCCGGCAGCGTCACCGGCACCGGCACTTCGATGGCCTGCATGATTGGACGCCCGTCGGCATTGATGAAATTCAGCGACAGCTTGCGCGTGCCCTCATCGCCAGACATGAAAGTCACGCGCAGGGCGACGGAACATTGCGGATGCACCGCCGGCATCTGCGGCGCGTAAATCGTGTCAAACGCACCGAGCAGATTTAATTTGCCGTTATCATCTGTCGCCGCATCGCAAAGAACCGCTACTTGAACATTCATTTCGAAATTAAGCCACGAATTCGATGCATTGACACGAATTTATTTTCGCGCCGCCAGAAAGTTTCTTAATTCCTCCGCCGCTTTGCCGCCAAAGCCAGAAACTTCCGCGAGTTGTTCGATCGTCGCCATCTTCAACCGCTGCACCGAGCCGAATTTTTTTAGCAACGCCTTTTTGCGCGTTTCGCCGATGCCGGGAAATTCATCCAGCACGCTCTCGGAGATTTTCTTGAGCCGCAACTGCGCGTTGTAGCTGTTCGCCACGCGATGACACTCGTCACGCAAACGCTGCAACAATTTCACCGCTGGATGATCAAGACCGAGACGCAGCGGCAGACTTTTGTCCGGCAGGTAAATCTCCTCAAACTCTTTCGCCAAACCGATGACGGGAATTTTTTCGAGGCCAAGTTTTTTTAATTCGGCGCACGCCATGCCGAGTTGGCCTTTGCCGCCATCAATCAAAATCAAATCCGGCAGTGCGGTCGGCGAATTTTTCACCGCATGGCCGCGACGCACTTTGCAGGCGGTTTCGTTCACCAGGTTTTGCAGTTCCTGCGGAATCGCTTGGCCGCTGTCTTCATCCTTCGTTTTTTGCTCCGGCGCGGCGGCGCTCTCGTTTTCATTTTTCAAACGCGAATAGCGGCGGCGCACCACTTCCGCGATGCTGGCAAAATCGTCCTGACCGGCAAAGCCCTTGATTTTGAAACGCCGATAATTCGCGCGGTCGGGCCTGCCGTTTTTGAAACTCACGCATGACGCGACTACGAACGTGCCGCTGATGTTGGAAATATCAAAACCTTCGATGCGCATTGGCGGCGCGGGCAAATCCAGAATCTTCGCGAGCGCGACCAGATCGCTTTCTGGATTGATGGCGAGCGGCAGATTGTAAGGCACGCGCGTAAACTTTTCCGTTTTTTTCCAAGTGTCGTTCAGGTCGCGGATGAGGTCGCGCAATTCAGCGGCTTTTTCAAAATCGTGCGCAGCGGCGGCCTTTTTCATTTCTGCTTCGAGTTGTGGCTGCATTTCACGGCATTGGCCTTCGAGAAAATCACACGCGGCCTTCACTTGCTCCAAGTATTGCGCTTGCGTGACGTTGCCGACGCACGGCGCGGTGCAATTTTTCAGATGTGCGTAGAGGCAATGTTTGTAATCCGCCGCGCCGGGCGTGAAGACGCGGCAGCCGCGCAAGTTAAATTGCTTGCGCGCCAGGGCTACGGTGTTGCGCAGTGCGAGGGAATTCACGAACGGTCCGAAGTAACGCGCGCCGTCGTCCTTTTTCAAACGCGTAAAAGTAAAATTCGGAATCGGGTCGTTTAGATTCACCTTCAACATCAGATAGCGTTTGTCGTCGCGCAGACTGATGTTGAAGCGCGGTTTGAATTCCTTGATGAGTTTGCTTTCGAGCAGCAGCGCTTCGGGTTCGCTGCGGACGACGTGTATGTCGAAATCGTGAATGGCCTCGACGAGCGTGTTGAATTTCATGTCCCAGCCGTGGCGACGGGATTTCTGAAAATACTGGCTCACGCGCTTCCGCAAATCCAAAGCTTTACCGACGTAGATGACCGTGCCGAAGCGATCCTTGTGCAGATACACGCCGGGCTTGTGCGGCACGGCGCTCAATTTTTTACGGATGGCTTCGGAGACTGGCACGCGCTGAATCTCACGCAAAGGCGCAAGGCACGCAAAGAAAATTTATTTCGACTTCTGGCTTCCAACTTCAGGCTTCTGCTTCATGTGCTGGTGAACGAAGAAATAATAAAGTCCCCCCAAGACCACCATCGCGCCCGCGAGCCAGAGCGTGACGTGCTTGTATTTCAACGCCATCAAATCCTTGTCTTCGCCCATCTTCACACCCAGCCAGCACAGCACCGAACACCAAATCGCCGAGCCAAGCAGCGTGAAAAGCGAAAACTTAAAGTAGTTCATCCGCACAATTCCCGCCGGAATGCCGATGAGATGGCGCACAACCGGTAACAAGCGCGAAATGAAAATTCCCATTGCGCCATAATGCGTCGACCAACGCTCAGCGCCCGCAACTTTTTCGGCGGATATAAAAAAATATTTTCCAAAATGCAGCACCAGCGGACGACCCGCCAACCGCGACGCCCAATACATCACCGTCGCGCCGAGCCACGAACCGATGGTTCCCGCCAGCACGATGCCCCAAAGCGAAAGTGAAATTTGTCCCGTGTGCGCCCAATGCGCGGCGGGCGGAATGACGATTTCGCTCGGCAGCGGGAACAGCGAACTTTCCACCGCCATCATCAACGCGACGGCGGGATAGCCGCCCGTTTGCAACGCGTGATTATACCAATCGCTCAAGCTCTGGATGATTTGATGCATGAAGTCGTGGTTTATAGCGGAAAATTAAAATGGAGCAAATGACAATTCATACTGTTACGCCTGCAAAAAGAAATTTCTCTGCTTCGTGCTGATGGGCATTTCCAATTTTTCCATCACCTTCAAAATATCTTCCCACACCTTGCGCTTCTCGCTCAACGACTGATTACGCAACAGATACGCCGGATGATACGTCGGCATCAGCGGAATACCGCGATACTCCTGCCAGTTGCCGCGCAGTTTCGTGATGCCGGGCGCCTTGCCCAGCAACCCGTCCACCGCCGTCGCGCCGAGCGCCACGATAGCCTTGGGCTTAATCAAATCAATCTGCTCCTGCAAATACGGAATGCACGTCGCGCGCTCCTCCGGCGTGGGCGGACGATTACCCGCGCTTTGTCCCGGCGTGTCCGGGCGGCATTTCAAAATGTTGGCGATGTAAACATCGCTGCGCGAAAGTCCGGTGGCTTGAATAATTTTCGTGAGCAATTGTCCCGCGCGCCCCACGAACGGTTCGCCCTGCTCATCTTCATCCGCGCCCGGCGCTTCGCCGACTAACATGAGCTGCGCGTCAATATTCCCGACGCCAAACACCACGTTCGTGCGCGATGCCGCGAGGTGCGGACATTTCACGCACGCCAACGCGCGTTCGCGCAAGGCGGTGAACGCCGCCACTTTTTCCGGCGAGGAACTGGTGATTTCAATTTTCGGGATTGAAACTAAAACTTTTGGAGCAACAACCGGAACAGAAACTTTTTTGGGCGTTGCCGCAACAGCCGGTTCGATTTTAGGTGGAACGACCGCCGTTTGTATTTGCGGTTTGAGATTTACAGCGGGCGATTTCAGCGCAGCCGTCGGCGGCAACGTCAGCGCGCGCAGCGTTTCCGGAGCGACGGCGACATGGCGCACGCCGCGCGATTTCAAACCTTCGAGGTGTTGAATCGTCGCGTCGAGTAATTGCCGATAGTCATCAGACATAAAAACATCCTAGCGACTACGCCGCGCAGCGGCAATCGGCATCCACAATTTGGGTGACTTGTTTTGCCGTCACTTTTGCGGGAAGCTGTGCGTCTAAACCCGCATGAAAATTCATTGCCATATTTTTTCCGCCGCGCTTGTTCTGCTGCCGTTCATCGCGTCCGCGCGCGCGACGGAAAATTTTGATGCCAACTGGAATTTTCTCCAAGCCGACACGACCGGCGCAGAAACAAATCATTTCGATGATTCAACCTGGCACAAACTCAACGTGCCGCACGACTGGAGCATCGCTGGCCCGTTTTCCGAAACGAACAAGACTGGCGGCGCGGGCGGATTTTTGCCAAGCGGCGTCGGCTGGTATCGCAAACATTTCACGCTGCCGGAAACGGATTCAGGAAAATCAATTTCCATCGAATTCGACGGCGTGATGCAGAACAGCGATGTTTGGATCAACGGCTTTCACCTCGGCCATCGCCCGAACGGCTACGTCAGTTTCAGTTACAACCTCACCGGCCACCTGAATTTTGGTGGCGACAATGTTCTCGCCGTGCGCGCCGACACTTCCGCGCAACCGGCCTCGCGTTGGTATTCCGGCGCGGGCATTTATCGCCACGTCCGTCTCGTCGTGACCGACCCAATTCATTTTTTGCAAAACGGAATTTTTATTTCCACGCCGCAAGTTTCAGAAACAAACGCGACGGTGAAAATTGAAGCTGCCGTTACAAACTATTTTGACGGAACTCGCAGCGTGATTCTAATGCCGGAGCAGAGAATCTCGCTCGAAATTTCCTTGCTGGATGCAAATGGACAAATTGTTGGCAGCTCAAAAACAATTCCTCAAGGAATCCTGCTTGGCGGCGACGCACACTTTTCACAGGACATTTCGCTGACAAACCCACAGCTTTGGAGTTTAGATTCTCCGAATCTTTATCACGCCGTCAGCAAAATCATTTTCGGCGAAAAAGTTTTGGACGTTCAGACAAATTCATTCGGCATCCGCGACGCGCATTTCGAGGCGGATACCGGTTTCTGGCTGAATGGAAAAAATCTCAAAATTAAAGGCGTCTGCCTGCACGCCGAAGGCGGCGCATTTGGCGCGGCGGTTCCACTTTCAATTTGGGAAACGCGTTTGACCACTTTGAAAGCGCTCGGCGTAAACGCCATTCGCACCGCGCACAATCCGCCCGCACCGGAATTTCTGGATTTGTGCGACCGGCTGGGCTTCCTCGTTATGGATGAATTTTTCGACTGCTGGACGGTGGGGAAAAATCCTTACGACTATCATCTCAATTTTGACGATTGGTCGAAGACGGATGAACGCGACGCGATTCTACGCGATCGCGATCATCCCAGCGTAATTATTTATTCCGTCGGCAACGAAATCCACGACACGCCGCAGGCGGAAAAAGCCAAACATATTTTGCGCGGCTTGGTGGAAACCGCACACGCCACCGACCCGACGCGGCCGGTGACACAGGCGTTGTTCCGCCCGAATGTCAGCCACGATTACGATGACGGCCTCGCGGATTTGCTCGATGTCGTCGGGCAAAATTATCGCGAGAAGGAAATTCTTGCCGCGCACACTCAGAAGCCATCGCGAAAAATTCTCGGCACGGAAAATACGCACGTCCGCGAGCAATGGGTGGCGATGCGCGACAATCCGCCTTACGCCGGACAATTTTTATGGACGGGCATTGATTATCTCGGCGAGTCGAAACACTGGCCGACCATCGGTCACGGTTCCGGTTTGCTCGACCGCACGGGCGCGATCCGCCCGCTCGCGCGCGAACGCCAGAGCTGGTGGAGCGCTGCACCGATGGTGGCCATCACGCGCCGCGCGTCCGCGACAGATTTGATGCCGACGGATCCCGGCTACGGCGGCGAGGAAAAGCACACGCAGGTTTTATTTTCCGACTGGACGCCCAAGGATTTGTCGCCGCACGACGAGAATGTGGAAGTTTATTCTAACGCCAAGGAAGTAGAATTATTTCTGAACGGTCAGTCGCTCGGCGTGAAAACCCTCAATGCTGACGCGCGTCCGCGCAATTGGCTGGTTTCGTTCGCACCGGGAATATTGAAAGCCGTCGCGCGCAACGATGGAAAAATTGTCGCCACAGATGAACTGCGCACGGCGGGCAAACCGGCGAAAATTGTTTTATCCACCGAAACCAAAACGCTTGCGCCCGGCTTCGACAACGTAGCGATTGTCCGCGCGAAAATTACGGATGCAGACGGCGTTGAAATCCCGAACGCGAAGGAATTGATTTCGTTCAATGTCAGCGAGCCGGGCGTGATCGCCGCCGTGGACAACGGCGATAACGTGAGCCACGAACTGTTTCAGACGGATTCTCGCCATGCATTTCAGGGCGAGTGCGCCGCGTTCGTGAAGGCGACGGCAGCGGGCGGCGAAATCACGTTGACGGCCACGGCAGCGGGATTGACCGACGGCTCACTCACCATCAAAACCGCCAAATGAAATTGCTCCGCTGCCTGACTTGCGCCCTCGCCCTGCCCTTCGCGGCGGGCGCGGCAAATTTGGCTGTGACGCATTCGCCAGACGCGGATGATTTTATTTTGGTAAGCAACGGAATTGCTGGCGCAATTTTTACCGAGTCCGGCGAAGACGCGGCGGTGCGGCGGGCAATAGGCGATTTGGCGGAAGATTTTGCGCGCGTGACGGGAACCAAACCAGAGGTGGAAAATAATTTTCCCAACACGGAAAAAATCAGCGTCCTCGTCGGCACGCTTGGCAAAAGTGAAATCATTGACCGGCTCGCGGCGGAGGGAAAACTGGAAACGAACGGCGTCAGCGGCGCGTGGGAAAGTTATGTTTTGCAAATCGTCAACAATCCCGCTCCCGGCGTGGCGCGCGGATTAGTCATCGCGGGCAGCGACCGGCGCGGGACGATTTACGGCATTTATCAACTGTCGGAAATGATCGGCGTGTCGCCGTGGAATTGGTGGGCGGACGTGCCGGTGAAAAAAAACAATCTGCTCGCGCTGCGCGGCGATTTTTTCCAACAGCTTCCACCTGCCGTAAAATATCGCGGCATTTTTTTGAACGACGAAGATTGGGGCTTGCGACCGTGGGCGTCCAAAACTTTTGCGCCGAAAGATGGCAACATCGGTCCGAAAACCTACGCGAAAGTTTTTGAATTGCTGCTGCGCTTGAACGCAAATTATCTCTGGCCGGCGATGCATCCGGGCACGACGGCGTTCAACTCGTTTCCTGACGACGCAAAAATCGCCAATGAATACGGCATTGTCATGGGTTCATCACATTGCGAGCAGATGTTGCGGAACAACGTCAGCGAGTGGGACGAGAAAAATAATGGCGAATATAATTTTGTCACCAATCCCGATGGCGTGTTGAAATACTGGGAGCAGCGCGTCCGTGAAAACGGCAAATTTGAAAACACTTACACGGTGGGAATGCGCGGCATCCATGATGGCGGGATGCCCGGCGGCGGCACGCAACGCGAAAAGGCCGCGCGGCTCAAAACCATCATCACCGACCAACGCGCGATGCTCGCGCGCAACGTCAATACGAACGTCGCGGCAGTGCCGCAGATTTTTTGTCCCTACAAAGAAGTGTTGCCGCTGTATCGCTTGATGAAAAATTTGCCGGACGATATCACGCTCGTCTGGCCGGATGATAATTACGGCTACGTGCGCCAGTTTTCCAACGCGCGCGAACGGACGCGCAGCGGCGGCGCGGGAGTTTATTATCACGCCTCATATTGGGGTGCGCCGCGCGATTATCTCTGGCTCTGCTCCACGCCGCCCGCACTCATCGCCGAAGAAATGATGAAGGCTTACGATTACGGCGCGAGCAATGTTTGGATGCTCAACGTCGGCGATTTGAAACCAGCGGAGCTCGACTTGGAATTTTTCCTCAAGCTCGCGTGGAAGCCGCATTCGTGGAACGGCACGAACACTTACGACTTGCTGCAAAAACAAATCGCGCGCGATTTCGGCAATGAACATGCGGCGGAAATCACCTCCATCATGGCGGAATACTATCGCCTGAATTTTCAGCGCAAGCCGGAGCACGTGGGCTTTCCGACGAACAATTTATTTTCTGCCAACGAATCGGAGCAACGGCTGGCGGCGTGGAAAAATTTGTCCGCGCGCGCGGATGCCGTTGAAAAAAATCTGCCGCTGGAAATGCGTGGTTCGTTTTTCGAACTGGTTGGGTATCCGGTCCAAGCGGCGGCGGCGATGAATGAAAAATGTCTCGCTGGCTCATCAAGCGCGGCGGCGGAAATTCACCAACTGACGAAAACTTACAACGAGCAAACCGCCGATGGTAAATGGCGAAACATGATGTCGGACAATCCGCGCAAGCAAGTTGATTTAGGCGTGCCGAAAATTTTTGCCGCCGCCACAGATTTTTCAACGGCAACCAACACCATTATAATTGAGGCGGAGCACGCCTCGCGCTTTATTTCCGGCAAGGATGCGTGTTGGCAAAAGATTTCCGGACTCGGTTACAACGGAGAGGCGATTTCTATTTTTCCAACGACAGTAGCCGCGCGTGAAACGCCTGAAAAAATTCAGTCGGAATCGCCGTGCTTGGAATTCAAAATTGATTTTCTAACCGCCGGCGATTGGAAATTCACTGTGCGCGCGTTGCCGACGTTTTCCGTCGAGACCGGCCAGCCGCAGCGTTATGCGATCGCGCTGGATGACGCGCTGCCAAAAATTATTTCGCTGCCCTTGAGTCAGGATGAAAAAAATAAGACGTGGCAGGAAAATGTTTTGCGGAATGCGGCACTGACTTCGAGCGTTCAGACCATCGTGAAACCCGGACTGCACACGTTGAAAATCTGGATGGTGGATCCGGGCATCGTGCTGGACACGATTGCGGCGCAGACCGGCGACGCTCCGAGTTTGGGCTACGTCTGGCCGACCGAAACGCGCGTGGCGCAGTAAAAACTTGAGATGAATTTCAAAGTTAAATCTTCACTGCTGGCGGCAATTATTCTTTGTGGCGCAGTGGAAAACTTTTCGCGCGCGGCGGACTTCGCGTTCGGCGCGGATCTGTCGTTTTTGAAACAGGCGGAGGCGCGCGGAAAAGTTTTCAAGGACGGCACGAACGCATTGCCCGGCTTGCAGATTTTCAAAAATCACGGTTACAACTGGATTCGTCTCCGTATTTTTGTCGAACCGGTCGGCGGCAATCTGCCGAATGATTTGGCCTACACGATTGCCGAAGCGCAAGACGCCAAAAAGCTCGGCTACAAATTTCTGCTCGATCTGCATTACGCGAATTCGTGGGCCGACCCGAAGCAGCAGCCGACGCCGGAAGCGTGGAAAGATTTGTCGCACAAGGCGCGCGTGAAAGAAGTTTTTGAATACACACGCGACACCATTGCATCGTTTCGTGAGGCGGGCGTATTGCCAGACATGGTGCAAGTCGGCAACGAAATCACGCAAGGCATGTTGTGGCCGGATGGAAAATTGCCGGCGCATTGGAATAATTTCGCTGATTATCTTCGCGCGGGAATCAACGGTGTGGACGCCGGACGCGGCACAAATTCGCCGCCGAAAATCATGATTCACATTGACACCGGCGGCAGCGCAGCAAATACGAAATATTTTTTCGACAAGCTGAACGGCTACAAGATTTCCTTTGATGTCATTGGGCTTTCTTATTATCCGTGGTGGCACGGGACGCTGATGGATTTGCGCGAAAATCTGGCGTTCACTGCGAATACCTATCACAAGGACATCATCATCGTGGAGACGGCTTACAACTGGCGGCCAGCGCGCGAAACAAGCGACCGCGTCGGGCCGTTTCCCGAAACGCCGGAAGGCCAGCGCGATTTTTTGGATGAACAGACTCGCGTGGCTTTGCAAACACCCGACCAGCGCTGCAAAGGAATTTTTTGGTGGGAACCGGCCGTCGGCAATCGCGGCAGTCTTGTCTCGCGCAGTTTTTTTGATGAAGACGGAAACTCGCTGCCAGTTCTTTCCGTCTTTGATAAATACACGCGGCCAATACCCAGAACTGACAACCCATAATTTCGTCGCATGTTAAAAACTATTTCATTCGGTCTATTGACGCTGTTTCTGACCACAAGTCCTTTGCTGGCGGAAGTGAAGCTCGCCAGTCTGTTCACCAGCCACATGGTTTTACAGTGCGAAGTGGCCGTGCCAGTGTGGGGCACGGCGGACGCCGGTGAAAAAATCACCGTGGAATTTGCTGGGCAGAAAATTTCCGCAACGGCGGACGCGGAGGGCAAATGGCGCGTGGATTTGAAACCGATGCCCGCCAGCACCGAACCGCGCGAACTGGTAGTGAGCGGCAATCGTAAATCGCAAATTGAAAATCTAAAATGCGAAGATGTTCTCGTTGGCGAAGTGTGGCTCGCGTCCGGCCAATCGAACATGGATTTTTCCATGTCGAAAAAGGTCCAGTATTTCGCGGGCATTGCGAACGAGGAAAAGGAGATTGCTGCCGCCAATTATCCGCTCATCCGCATGTTCATTGGCGACGCGCAAAAAACCTACGCCCCGACTAATCGCATTGGCGGCGAATGGAAAATCTGCACGCCGGAAAACGCACCGGCATTTTCCGCCGTCGGCTATATTTTTGCGCGCGATTTACAGCGCGAAATCAAAGTGCCCGTCGGAATTATCGCCGAAGCATTTGGCGCGAGCACAGCGGAAGCATGGATTGACCGCCCGACGCTGGCAGCTGATTCCAAGTTGAAACCGATGCTCGATCGCTTTGACGCCGCCGTGGTTAAATTTCGCACCAATCCGCCGCCGGTAATTGCAGCGCCACGTTCGGAAGATGTTTCCGCAACCAATGCCGCTCCGAAAAACCGTAAGCGTGGCGGTGGCGCGCGCGATCCAATTCAAGATCAGCACAACGCCACCGTGCTTTTCAACGGCATGATTGCGCCGGTCATTCCCTACGCGATTCGCGGCGCGATTTGGTATCAGGGCGAATCCATCGTGGATGCGAACCAAGGTGGCATCGAACTTTATCCTCACGTTCAGGCCGCGCTCATTCGCGACTGGCGCAAGCTTTGGGGCGAAGGCGAATTTCCGTTTTACATCGTGCAACTCGCCGGCCAAGACGCGGCAAGCAATAGTCCGCTCGTCCGTGAAGCGCAGGCGACGGTTCTCCAATTGCCAAACACCGGCATGGCCGTCGCCACCGACATCGGCGAACGCAAAAACGTCCATCCGAAAAACAAACAGGACGTCGGCGACCGCCTTGCGCGCATCGCGATTGCCAATGTTTATGGCCACAAAATAGAATTTTCCGGCCCGACGTTTCAATCCATGAACGTCGAAGGCAATTCCATCCGCGTAAATTTTTCGCACGCGGACGGGCTCGTAGCGCGCGACGGAATTTTAAAATGGTTCACCATCGCGGGCGCGGACGGAAAATTTGTTTCCGCGACCGCGAAGATTGATGGTAAAGCTGTCGTCGTCAGCAGTCCGGAAATTTCCGCGCCGATCGCCGTGCGTTATGCGTGGGTGAATTTTCCCGATGGCGGCGATCTTTACAACGCTGCCGGTCTGCCCGCTGCACAATTCCGCACGGACGCACCCAAACTTTCGGTTGAATAAATTTTCATGAACAAAAAAACTTTTTCCATCTGTCTACCAATTCTGACACTAGCGCTAGCGGCAGCGGCGCAGACCAGTTTCAAATTTGATTTCGGCAGCGGCGCAACGGAAGCAGGTTGGACACACGTCGCAGCCACGAATCTTTACTCCGCTGAAGCTGGCTACGGTTTTGAGCCGGGTGCGGAATTGAGCGGCACAGATTACGTCACGAGTGACAAACCATTTCTTTTTTCCGTGAAATTACCGGAAGGAAATTACGCCGTGACCGCGCTGCTCAATGACAAAAACGGCGAGGCGGTAACGACTGTGAAATCCGAGCAGCGGCGGCTGATGCTGGAAAAAATCCAGATTCATCCCGGCACGCTTGCGACACGCACGTTCATCGTCAATGTCCGCACACCACACATTTCAGAAACAGAACACGTAAAACTCAAGAAGCGCGAACTCGAAACCGAGACCGTGGATTGGGACGAGAAATTGACGTTGGAATTTGGCGGCACACATCCGACGCTACGCGCGCTCGTCATCGCGCCGACGAATGTGCCGACGATTTTCATCACCGGCGATTCGACGGTTTGCGAC
>Ga0214190_1000226_pt1 | contig 15637 bp, 18 predicted proteins | sample TroBogEpilimnion_41_FD_153028 | JGI IMG/M metagenome (GOLD analysis project Ga0214190, IMG submission 153028) | Freshwater microbial communities from Trout Bog Lake, WI - 15JUL2008 epilimnion | ecosystem: Environmental > Aquatic > Freshwater > Lake > Epilimnion/Euphotic zone | place: Trout Bog...
CTCGATCCGCCTCCCGTAAGATGCGGATCTTGTCTTCCGTCGTGTATCGTTTCCCTTTCATTCGTCTGGTCCTTTCTTAAGTCCCAGACTAACACATCAGCTGGCCCGAAAAAGTGAAGTCACGTCAGTCGACGGTTGACAACTCTAAACGGTTCCATTATGGTTTTTACATGGCTGAATACACGCTCAAGAACATCCCCGAAGAAATTTACCACCGGGCCCAGTCGGCGGCCGAAAACAGTCTGCGTTCCCTGAACCAAGAAATCATTTTCCGGTTGCGCCGCTCATTCGATTCCGAAGATGCGCGAACCTCCGCGCTCCACGCCAAGTGGGTGATGGAAGCCTTGGAATCCGGACCAGCCAAGCCGTTGCGGGTCGCTGACATGGATGCCGCCTTTCAAAAAGGCGTCAGTCGCGCCAAAGCCCGGAGGTCGGGCAAGTGAAGCTGGAATATCGTCCACTATATCTGTCCGACGTTGCGGAGTGTGCTGATTACCTGTGCACGGAAGCCAATGAGAAGGTGGCTGCCGACTGGTATCAGGCGCTTAAAAAAGCCTTGGACCACATTCAGCGGGTGCCGGAGATTGGTCGCATCCGTCAGGATTTGCCGGTGGCAGGAATCCGCACGCTGAACCTGCGCAAATATCCCAACTATATTCTATTTTACCGGCTGGAAAAAAACTCGATTGAATTACTGCGCATCCGCCACGGCATGATGAATTTGCCGGAATTATTCGCACAAGCGTGATGGTAGTGAGCCAATGGCAAGAAAGGTGGCTGCAATAAAAAGCCCCAACCAGTGATGGTCGGGGTTGTTTCAGGCTAATAAAAATAACCCTTATGCCGAGCTCGGCATAAGGGTTATTTTCATTAACGTTTGATATAGCCGAACACATAGGGCGACTCTTCATAATCGAAGAAATCGCCCTTTTTTATTTTTATGACTTGATGCTGATTTTCCAAAAACAGTTCGGCTGAGTAATTTGTTACGCGGCCAATTCACACAATATATCCAGATGCTTTTGCGCAACTTCAGGCCAAACCCACGAACGCGTCGAGACGTAACTCGTCTCCGCCATTTGCCCGCGTAAATTTTTATCCTGCGCGAGAAATTCAATCGCCGAAACAAGCGCGCCGGCGTCGCCAGCAGGCACGAGGATTCCATTTTTGCCGTCCACAATTGCCCTCGCATGCTGAAAATCATTGGTGATTACCGGTCGGCCGCAGGCAAGCGTAAGCGCAAGCACCCCGCTAGAACTTTGTTCGGGCGAGGTATAGGCCAGAATCCCTGCATCACAAGCTTGGATTGCCATGACCAATTGCGGCCAGTCCAAGTAGCGGTCTATAAAAAAAACATGGTTTTCAAGTCCATGATCCGAAACCGCAGCCAGAAGTTTATTCCGGTATTCTCGCGCAGACGCATTTCGAGGATGATCAGCACCGCAAATGACGTAAGCAAAGTCAGCGAACCTTTTTTTGACCTCGCCCATCGCGGCGATGACATATTCAATCCCTTTCGCTGGACGAAGTAGCCCCGTGGTAATAAACCGCACACTTCGTCTCGGCACGTTAAACAAATCATCTTCACCCAAACGCCGGAACGGCACATCCGGCACTCCGTGAGGTATCATGTGGATTTTTTCTGCGGGAAGTTCGTAATCCACGCGAAGTGTTTTGGCGGCAATCTCCGAAAAAATAATGACTTTGTCGCTCTGGCGCAGAACTTCTAAAAACACTTTTTGACGAACCGGCGGAAACTTTGGCCAAACGGTGTGCAACGTTGTTACGACCGGACAATCCAAAGCCTGAAGAAATCCACAAATGTTTTCACCATCGGCCCCGCCAAACAATTTGAATTCGTGCTGAAGCAGAACCACTTTCCTTTCGAGCCGGTTGACCGCCGCCGCCGCCGCCGCGACCGCGATTGGGTCTGCCGGGTTGATTGTGATGCGCTGACTATCTTGCAATATTTCCGTTGCATCGGCATCCAAATGAACAAAGAAGTGAGTTGCCGCCGGCCAATTGGCCTGCATCGTCTTTGCCAGAGTATCGGTATATTCCGCAACGCCACAGGCTGTCGGCGGCAGTGAGCTGACATGGACAATATGAAATGGCCTTGCAAGCATCATTCCACCTTCACCGCGAGTTCCTTTACTTCCACGGCATATTCCTCCCGATCCCCCCATGCCAGCACAGCAACGCGCCGGGAAATACCGGGTGGGATAATTTGTTTTAGGCAACAGATGCCGTTGACGGAAAATATCGCATTAAAACTTCTATCAATTGCCAATTCGATCGCGGCAGAGAAACTGCGATTAGCTGAAAATAATTTTTTGTCAGGCTGGAGCGATACACCATTCAAATACCAAGTGAAGAAAATATCCCGTGCCGAAATTCCGGGTTTTGCTCGGCTCCAATTATTGCGGCCGATGTGAGCGACAAGATTTGCATCCTGAGATTTGATCGAGCCATCTCCAAAAAGCCTTTTTTTATTTTCCAGCAACTTGAAGCCAAATCGAAAGTAAGGAGATTCGGTTTCAATTTTACAGGTAAGGCTTTTTAACTGCCCGCCTCCGAGATCTAATTCGCGGGAGTCAGCCCACTGCGGCATTGTGTTTTTCGTAGCCAGAATAAAGTGCGTCGGATTTTCCAATCGTATTTCTTTGTTTTCCGGGATGGCTAAATCATCCGGATCAGCAATAGATATTCCCGTCAGATCTTCCAGCACTAGCCGGTAGATTTTAGGTAACGAACGTGAAGTGGATGAAGTGGAAAAAAAATGAGCAAAGGCGTCCTTGACGGTATCTGAATCACACGGTTGCTTAAAATCTTTGTATTTAGGTTTAATCGCCTCATCAAACGCGTCTTTGTAGAACGACGGCAATCCCCCGTAGCACTCTTCGACTTCCTTCTTGATTCTCGCAAGCTCGACAGGAGAGAACCTTTTTTTACGCGGCCTTCCTCGCCTGCCGTGTCCGCTCCAGGGTGATGTTTGGGAACTTGCCACAACGAATTTTTGCCATTTCTGCCATTAAGCGCAAGGCCTTGTCGCCATTTCACGCATCTCTGCAAAACAAACTGCGCATGTAAAAATGCGGCAGTTCGGCGAATTCGGTTCTCAAGGAAAGAACGATGAGCGCTGATAAAACAAACAACAAAAATAAAACAATGAAAAATATTACAATCGTTCCTGCCACCGGCGGGGCATATTCAGACCTCACCATCGCACCGGGCACAACCCCGCGTGACGTCAAAAAACAACTCGGGCTTGCGGATTAATATGTGCTCACCCGCGGCAAAGGATCCGAGGCAATTCCGGACACGGAGAACCTTTATGAATCTGTGTCTGACGGAACCAAGCTCTTTGCAACCACGGATGTGACCTGGGGTTGAAATGAGCAACCTGATTCACAACTTGCAGCGCTGGGTTGAAAGCGCGTTCGCACCCGGGCGGGTAACGCCAAAAGTCGAGGTGCGTAAGCAATATGCAATTCACCCCCCACCGCCGCATGTCGTGCGCAAAAGCACGTTGGTTAAAAGAACGCCGCGCCCTTACTGGGATGAGCATGGCTGGCGGCGGGAGGGGGGTAAATATTCTGGGTTGTATCAGACCCGTTTTGGAAATTGGGCCGGCTATGTGACCGTATCGCCGAGCGGTCGGGTGGAGGTTTTCATTCAACATCCCCCGGCCGTTCTGGAACAGCACCCGCATTGGCAGTGTTTTAACAAACGCCATAATGGTTGGTATTTCGTCCATTCCACCAGCCCCATCGCCGATGTTTCCGCCGGCATCATCAACGTGGAAAAAACCATCACTGAAGCCTATGAAAATTAAATATTACCGTTTGATAAAGTGGATGCTGCAAGAGGCGGTTCCGCGTAAGCAGCTAAATCCAAAACCCATTGAGCTCAAGCCGGTCAAGCCGGTTGAATCATTCCCGCAGACGTTCGTCATCGAATCTTTTTTTGTGCGCGAACTCATCCCTGTTCTCACCCGCAGTGTAAACGAGGAAATGCATTTCCTGACGGGGCCCAAACTGGGGCCGATTAGAATCGTCTGCCGCTGGGCCGCGCCGCCGCCGCTCGACTGCCAATCCCCCGTCTTCGTGCGTGCGTCGGCTCAGTCGGTGGCGAACGTGCTCATTCCCATCATCGAGCAAGGCGCAGAACTACATATCTGCGCCCACAGTCATCCGGGCGGTGGTGCCGGTGCGACCACGCCTTCATCAACGGACATAGATTGCTTGAGCAAATTACAAAAGAACGGTTCTCAGGCCATCGGCTGCATCGTCACCCGCGACGGTTATGTCCGCTTTTTTTCCATCTTAACTAATTTTCACGTCCTGGTTTTGGGAACCGGCGTGAAGGAGATCACTAAAAATGTTTACCACATCGCCCGTTAAAATTGTCTCGGAACGGCATTGCCCGTCCGATCCGCGTTTTGCGGTTACTCACCGCCAGGAACTGATTGCCGGATTTGATCAAGCCCGCCTCACCAGCGCCGGCGGCATCTTGATCGGTGCTGGCGGCATTGGCGGCGAGGTCGGTGAAGGTTTGTGCCGCAAGGGGGTCGGACATCTGCGCATCTTTGACCATGATGTCGTGGAGCACACCAACCTTAACCGGCAACATTTCTTCCCGCCGGACATTGGCGAGCCCAAGGCCTGCTGTCTGGCGCGCAATCTTGCGCTACATTGCCACGCCGGAACCATTCTTGAAGGCTTCCCGATGTCATTCGAGGATGCCGTCGCTTTGAACGTGGATATGTCGGCTTCGTTCGTTGTGTGCGGCGTGGACAACTCTGCTGCGCGCGTGGCGGTGTCACAGCACTACCGCCGGCTGGGCACGCCGGTGATTTACATCGCGGTTGATCTGTTGGCTGAGTGCGGCCACGTCTTTGTCCAGGAAAGCACCTCGACCACCCCGTGTTTCGGCTGCGCCTTTCCCAAGTCGCTGGTTAGCCGTAAAGCCCCATGCTTTGTGCCCGCCGCCAAGGACATCCTGAAGGTCACCGCTGGCATCGGCCTCTACGCTGTTGACTCCGTGCTCATGGATCGCAAACGCAACTGGAATTATCGCCGGATTCACCTCGCCGGCTACGCGCCTGACGTGCTCATCAACATCGAAAAAAATCCAGAATGCCCACTCTGTTCTAAAATACAACAAGGCTCCCCGGCTGTGGGTGCAGCGACCAGCCGGGCTTCCACAGGGAGTGACTCCCTTTAACCCTCCATGAAGCGGACAAAGAGCATCAAAATCCGGCTGACCAATGATGAGCTGCGTCAGTTGAAAGCCTGTGCCGGCCCGCGTGGCGTCTCGGCACTTCTCCGGGTCCGGGCGCTCGGTCCAGACCGGCGGCAGATGCAAACGGAACGGCTGGCAGTTCTCGCCGAATTAACCCGCGCCCGGAATCTGCTCAATCACATTGCCCGCAACTCCCAGCGGCAGCCGCCGCTGGCGGTGATTGAGATTGTCTCTCAACTCATGGCCGTTGAGCGCCAACTTTCAAATCTAAATAAATCATGATTATTGGATTTGCAGCCTACGGGCGCGGCGGCAGCGGGCCGGCGCTGGATTATTTGACCGGGTATCTGGTCAATGGCGAGGCGCGGGCCATCAAGCCGGAAGTTTTGCGCGGCGACCCGAAAGTCGTGGCCGAAATCATCGACTCGCTTCCCTTCCGGTGCCGTTATACCAGCGGCGTGTTGAGCTTTGCCGCCGAGGACCGCGTCACGCCGGCGATGCAGGAAGACATTATGAATCGGTTTGAGAGTGCGGTTTTTGCCGGCCTCCCGCCGGACCGCCGCAGCATCGTCTGGATCAAGCATGCGGACAAAGGCCGGACTGAAATGCATTTCGTGGTTCCGCGCGTTGACCTTGGCACCGGCAAATCCTTGAACATCGCACCGCCGACACCGGCCAGCCGGCATCTGCTTGACACCCTGCGTGAGGCGATTAACCGGCGCTATGGTTTCAGAGACCCAAGTGACCCGGAGTGTGCGCGGATGGTTTCACTACCGGCTCATGTCGCCAAGCTCACCGCCCAGGCTCAACGGCTTGGCCGGTCTGCGAAGGCTGACATCCGGGAAATGATTGCCGAAAAAATCCAAGAACAGGTTGTGGCCGGGGCGATCAACAGCCGGGCCGGTGTCGTTGGTTTTCTCAAAAACCAAGGCTTCACCGTCGCGCGTTCGGGCGTGAACTATTTGACCATAGTCCATCCGGATACCGGCGAGCGCGTCCGGCTGAAAGGAAATTTGTTCCGCGAAAATTTTTGCCCTAGCGACTTGCAGCGGCAGCCACGGCAGCACGATCCAGCATTACTCCTTACGCTGGAGCGGCGGCTGGAATGTCTCGTCGAAAAACGCGCCAGCTACCACCGCGCCCGCTACAAAATTAAGGAGCAGATCATCGAACCGGTGCAACTCAAAGAGTTTCAAATCTATGACCGAACTAGAAACACATCTCCTCAAAGCCTTCAAGCAATTGGAACAACAGTCGCACCAGCGCGACCAATTGTTAGCGAATACGCTGGCCGATTTATCACAGCGGCTCGCCAGTGGAACCGTGCGGATCGCGAACTTGAACTCACAACTATCGGCTTTGAGCGCTCGAATCGAGCGCTTGCAAACGGCTTTGAACAAGCGTTGATGATTATTGGCAACAGCCGGAGAATCATAGTTTCCCCATTCCAATACCCATCTGCCGTTGCCGCCACCACCACCGCCGCCGCCGTCGCCGTCACTGCCACCAGTGTCAGCGCCGCCACCAACATCGTCACGCCAGCGGTGCGGTCAGTTGCCATGCATGATCGGGATGATGACCTTGAACCGGATATGGAGGTTGAATTTTAATGAAGAATATTTTTTCCCAATTGATTGCCAGCTTCAAGTCGCCGCCGCCACGCGTCGCCGCGCCGGATGCCGCGATGTCCAGACCGCTGCTCCGGCTTGGAAAAGATGACTTGTGGACTATTCGCGACGCTTGCGAAGGCACGGCAATTTTCGGGGCGACCGGATCAGGCAAGACCAGCGGCAGCGGCCAGGCGATGGCCAAGGCATTTTTGCGTGCCGGCTTTGGCGGCCTGGTTTTGTGCGCCAAGTCTGATGAAGTGCAATTGTGGGAGCGCTACTGCCGTGAAACGAATCGTTCAAAGTCACTTATCATCTTTGGCCCCGGACGGCCGCACCGTTTTAATTTTTTGAACTACGAACTGTCCCGGCCCGGTGCCGGTGCCGGTCACACGGAAAATCTTGTCCGTCTTTTCACCACAGTCATGGAGGTGGCTGAACGCAAACGTGGCCAAGGCGGCAGCAACCAGGATTTTTGGGAACGCACGACCAAACAACTACTGCGCAACTGCATTGACCTGGTGACGATTTCACGCGGGCGGTTGATGCTTCAGGAAATTAACGACGTGCTGGTTACTGCCCCGGCCTCGCTGGAAGAAGTGGAATCACCGGCGTGGCGGAATTCATCGCTCTGCTGGCGTTGCATCCGTGAAGGTGAAGCCAGACCCAAGACGGCCCGGCAGGCACATGACTTTGCGCACGCCACCAAGTATTGGACGCGGGAATTCCCCGCCATTTCCTCGCGCACGCGCAGCATCATCGTCACCAGCCTGACCAGCATGATGGACATTTTTTTACGCGGAGCCTTGCACGAACTGTTTTGCACCGGCACCAACATTGTGCCGGAACTGACCCACGAAGGTGCCATTCTGGTGATTGATTTACCGGTGAAGGAATTTGCGGAAATCGGGCAGTTGTCCCAGACCCTGATTAAATATGTATGGCAACGCGCCAGCGAGCGGCGTGATGTGAGCCGCCATCCGCGCCCGGCTTTCTTGTGGTGTGATGAGGCGCAGTTTTTCGCCACCGCCACGGACGCGGAATTTCAATCGACTGCGCGTAGCGCGCGAATTGCAACGGTGTATTTGAGCCAGAACATCGGTGCCTATTACACCCATCTGGGACAGTCCGACACGCACAGTCTCATGGGTAATTTGCAGACCAAGTTTTTTCACGCCAACGGCGATCCCATGACCAACAACTGGGCCGCCGATCTGTTTTCAAAAAGCTGGCAGTTTCGCGGCAGCACCAGCGTAGGGACGTCGCGTGAAAATACGGTTTCCAAAAATTATGCCGCCAGTGATTCGCTGGATTTTGAAGTGCAACCCGGCGAGTTCACCAGCCTGCGTAAGGGCGGTTCAGTTGGCGGCTATCAGGTCGAAGGTATCGCATTTCAAGGCGGAAGGATTTGGCATGCTACAACTAAAAACCATATTAAAGTGGCTTTTGCCCAGCGTTAAATTCACCTGCAAAATGCTGGCCGTCAGCGGCGAAGTGTTTTGCCGGCATTCGTTTGGCCAGCGTTACCTAGCCACCCTGCTGGTGAGCTTCATTTTTAGCTTTGTCATCCTGCTGTTGCAGCGGGCCACCGCGCTGGTCAATGAGCCCACCACGGTTGACATTTATCTGCTCACCTACTTCATCCTGATTCTCTATCACGCTTGTAAGTTGTGGCGGCCGCACACCGCCGTCCATAGTTATTCCAACGGGCAATCATGGGGGTTCTGGGAGCGGCTGCCGATCAAACCTGTCATTGTCAGAATTATCATTGAACCGGTCCTCCTGATTATCGCCGGCAGACTGCTCCGCCCGGCAAATGATTTTTTATCCGCCTGGATTCAAGCCGCCGGCCTTTGCTTGTCCGGCAAGGAAATCATTGCCTATTGGCATCATGGTAATCGGGTTCTTGATGCTTTGGATGCACGGCTCGAAGGTGAGCGGGTTGGCACGGATGTGCGCCAGCATTCGACGCCTCGTGCCGGTGGTGAGCAACGCGTAAATCCGGCAGTGACCGTTGAACCGGGCCAGCCGACCGCCGATTCAATTCAACAGATTTATTCCCGCATTGATCCGGCACTGCAACGCTTGATGGGTGCGACGAATCAGGATCGCCCCAATACAGCGCCGCTGGTCCGCGTGGTAAATCGTCGAAATGTCCAACGCCACTCCGCCAATCCGCCCGGTGCGTTGCGGCGCACAAACACCAGACGCCCCCAATAAATATTTAATGATTTCGAGAATGGAGTTCTCGAAGACACAGCAAACCTAAATAAATAACAACTATGACAAATAAACCAACACATGAGGTCCGGCTTGGCGCTGTTAAGGGTGCCATCTGGAGAAACAAAACCGAAACCGGCGACACCCGCTTTAGCGTGAAGCTCAGTCGCATTTACAAGGACGGGGATACTTGGAAGTCCACCGAACACTTCGGGCGCGACGACTTGCTGCCCTTGGCTAAAGTTGCCGACCAGATCCATTCGTGGATCCACCAGCAGGAGCAATGGGCGGCGGCAACCAAAAAGCCGCCTGTGGAAACAGGCACAACAACTGTCGCTCAATAATTATGAGCGGTGTGAACTGGGCGGGAGAAATATCTTCCGCCCGGTTCAACCGCCGGCGGCGCAGTTCGCATCCTTAGCGTGACAATAAATAAAATGTCAGACGACAAACAACTTCGTGGCATCCAGTTGGCCGCCGTGCTAGAGAAGCGCCGACTGGATCAGGCACTGAATGCAAAAGAGTTTGCCGTCTGTGCTGGTGTTTCCTACTCAACGGCCCGTAGCTGGTTTCGTCTGCCAGGCTTCCCCGCGTTTCGAGGTGTCATATTCTGGCAAGATTTTGTCCAATGGCGCGCGAATCAAAATAATATCACCGGCCACACCGTTACACCTTCCAAGACTGGCAGCGTTCCATCCGTTTCCGGCTTGCCGCCGCGCGCGGCAAAGATTCTGCAAGATGCCCGCTAGTCAGCGGCAACATCTTCTTTTCGGATAATTATTCACGGCCGGATACTCCTGCTGGCGTCACGAAAACAGTTTGCTTCAAGATTTCACACAAGTTCGATTCCCTAATGGATTCTTAAAAATGGGAAAAATGAAACAAATTCAGCACCAAAAAAGCCCCGCCAATTTACTTGCACTTTACTTGCACTTCTTCGTAAGTCGTTGATTATGAATGGAGCGGGTGAAGGGAATCGAATCACCAATTCCATTGCCAGATTATGCCTAACTAAGCCTATTTCAGCCACTTAACGCCGTCCATATTTTTGACACTTGAGCGTAAATGGGTGCCAAAAGGCAGAAACGGTGTCACTAATTGTCACTAAAAACTGTCTCCGGATTTTCAGCCGTCTTCGCTGCCAATCTACGCCCGTTACTGCCCTAGTTCGAGCGAATTATTTAAGGTCAATCCGCGCCCATCTGTTTCATCCGCAGCAATGCTCCAGCTTTGATCGAGGTGTGAATCTTCCTGGGAAATCCGGCAGGGAGCTTCGCCTCCACCAAATCAAACGCTGCTTCTGTGGTTGTGGCCACCGCATCGAGAGTATCTTTCGCGAACCGCTTCGACAGGCCGGCGCGCATCGCCGTCTGAATAAAATGACGACCACGGATTTCATCCACGCGGTAATGCCGACTGTCTCCTACTGACATGGCCAGCTTCATCTGCTTACGCTCAATCTGGCGACAGTCCAAACTCGGTTGTGCCGACAACACATCGTAGAACGGCGTCAGTTGGAAGCGACCTTCTGGTCCCAAAAAGATGCTCGCGTTCTTGGCGTGACCATCCGTCGCCCCAATCAGCCAAAAGATGATCTGTGATTTCAGAAACAGCTGCTGGTCTTCGGCGGGAGCATCAGCGGCTTTCAATAATTTTAAGATGTCCACGATGCCCGGACCGCCTTCGTTCTGGTATTTGCGACTCGGCGGACAGCCCAGCGCTTGGCAGCAATCCTCCTGTGGGAGTCGTAACAATTGTTTTTTATCAACCCACCTACGATCAAAACGCTCAATCACCAGCGTCTTCGTGTTGCCAAAGGTTTTCATCTCCGCAGCGGCTACGGGCAGACTAAAAGCAGCCAGCAGACGCAGACAGTAAAATTCGTTTTCAACGCTGTTCGACAAATCCAGGCCATTGGGCAGCGCTCCAATCTGCGGCTTCAGAATATGCGTGGTCGGCGTCGTGCCCAGCGGCTTTTGCCATTTCCCCTTAAACCGTAGCAGTGCTGTTTTCTCCTGTGCGCCGGCGACAGAAATTCGAAAATCTTGCTCCCGATCCAACCCGAGCGGAGCCCGCGCCAAGTTGGCGAGCAGTTGCTCGATGTCGCGATCACTGACAGCCTTGCCTGCGACGCCAGATTTCTTAGTTGGCGGTTCTTCCCCGGCAGGAATGAATTGCAACGCCCCGACGCAATCCCGCCCAATTTCAGAAAGCAGGCTGTAGGCGTCCGTGCCGCGTGCGCCGACCTTTTCAGCAATCCGCCGTCGCAACACATCAGAGTCCGGCAGCAAGTTTTCAAAGACCGCTGTCACCCGCTCACCACGATATGCATCCTCACGCAGCGGCAGCGACAGGGACACGGGAATGGCATCACCCTTCGCCAGCCAGCCGGCGTCATAGCGGAAATGAATCGCACCGGAGGATTCCTTTTCCAATCGCCCCACGAGGCGGTTGTTAAGCAAAACCTGCAAAGGAATATGTTGGCGAGGGCGTGGCATCAGTCAGGAAGGTATCCGCCTTTGGAGCGGGGAACGACTTGCAGTTCGAGATTTAGGGCGGCCAGCACCGAAAGCACGGTCTCAACCCTCGCCGCCGGATTGCCACTCTCCAACAACGAGATGGTCTCCTGCCGCAGTCCGGCACGGTCACCAAGAGCCTTCTGACTCATCGCCTGCTGCTTGCGGGCGTTACGGATCAGATTTCCGATTTGCCTAGCATCACGGGCCAGTGTCTTCATAGAGCTGACTATGCGCCAAGTCCGATATAGTGTCAATATGCGTTTTAGCACATAAAATAACTATATGCGGCAAACCTCATAGGTCTCAAAAGCGGTATTCTGGCGGTTCGCCTTTGGCAAAAAGGGCAACCGATAACAGCGCTACAAGTCCGGCTTCGCGTGGCAGCGGCGCGACCAACTGGAAACCTGACAACTCTGCAAGTTTTTTACCGCCTACCTTATCCATTTCGAAATGAAAAACATGATTCAATGCGATAAAACAATTCCGGCCAATATGCTTATTCTTAATATCGGTTTTATTTTATATGGCTAACATGAGAGAGGTTTTCACGAAGTCTGAACGCCTCGGCGAAACCTACGTTAGACAGGACATCAAGCAGGTAAAGAATTGCCGCCCACGTTTGGCCATCTTCATCAGGAATCCGGCGTAGCGATGTTTCCTTTGCTAGCAGGCGCATCAGGCGGGCCTGCGCGTCGGACGTTAGCAATGTTTTCCCTGTGAACTGGACCAGTTTCTTCACGCAATTGGAAACGTCGCGCAAAGCCACCGGCAATAAAGGCCCGCCGACAGTATCCAAAAACACGATGAAATCATTCAGCGCATAAACATGAAAGCCGCTGAAGGCATCGGCAAAGCGGCCGGCTTCACCGGCAAGTGGCCGCCACTGCTGGCCTGGCTTGAAATACATGTGGTTGAGAAAAATAGCAGATAACAACGAGTGAAAGGATTCACCCGCCGCCTGAGGGGAAACCCCCAATTTCTGCCAATAAGCCTTGTTGTTCAACTCGCTGCCCAATTCCGCAGCTGCGACCACGTTAATCTCCCAGACGGCCCAAAAGGCGGCGGGGTCCTGATCCTCAAGTATGAGGCAAAGGTCTTTGAGAAAAGTTCCGGCCTTGTCCCGCAAATGGCAGATAAGGTGCGGTCGAAAAACAGGCCTGTAAAACCGGCGAACTTCCGTCGGAGGCATAGTCAGGACTCGACTGGCCAATAGCCGGCCAACCTCACCGGCATTCACACAATCGCTTCTGGAGTGACTTCCGTATTGATCGCGCCAGGAATCTGACGCGAATTTTCGCCGTCCAAATCCGTGATCACTTTGATCCATCAACTGAATTGCTAGCCAATTCCGGACGCGCTCAAAAACCGCCGAAGCGGTTTTCGACGTGTGGTGCAATAGCGCGGCAAGAATGGGGGACAGGCTCTGTTCTTCCTCCTGACCGCGAGGATAGAACAATGCGAGGCGGCGAAGATCCGGCAGCGCCCCTTTTACGAATTTTTTCCGAAGTGAACGAGCGCCAGCCAAAATCTCCGTATGGATTGACGAACCCAGATCCTGCCACGTATGAACATTTTCATGTGCCAAACACAGTGGTCCCCGGTGACGGAGATCGGCCTCCCGGCAAAGACGTGAATACGAAATCAACAGCTCGCATGCGGAAAGCTGGATGATCGAATCTGAGGGACCGTGTCCGATCCCTTCCGCAGCAGCGAGCCGAATATCCTTCTCGTGATGACTCAAAGCAATTGCAGTGGCTTCATCTACTGCCGCCATTTTCACAATTTTTGCCGGCCTGGTTGCAGAAAGAATTCCGCAAACGCGCGCAGCGGCTCTCTCTCCTTGCCAGCCAGTCAGCACGGATCCCCCTGCCACGGGGTTTGTTCAGACTGTTGCAGCAGCATGCCGGTCACTTGCGTGATGCACCAATCAAGTTCATCAGCCTTCAATTCCGGGAGAAAATCGCGCAAGCAAACTGCGGCGACCATCGTCGGCGCGTAACCGAAGAGTCCCACCCCTTCCGTCTCCACCGGTGCTTGGGATAATTTGCGGGCTTTCTCCAACATCTCGCGCCAGCGTTCCGGCTGAGGCTTGGCCGTGGCACTCGGTTCGAAGAACCGGGTCGCCCACATTTGCATGTCCATCGGCAGCCAGGTCGTTTCCAGATCTTTCCCTGACTCATCCAGATGCTTCTGCAGTTCCGGCGGCGGCGGCGTAGGGTGAAGCTCAATCTGCTCCGGCTTGTCGGCATGACGTTTGACCCTCAGATTCCGGGAATCAATGCGGTGCAGAATCAACCGCGCGGTCTGCACGGCTTCGGTGACCTGCTCGGCTGGCACGGCAGCGAGTTCCGCATTGATCTTATCAAGAACAGGCCAGACTTCAGAACGCCCAGAACCGAGTTGGGCTTTTAAAATGAACTGCTCCAAATGCTCCTGCCGATGTGGCAGCGCGTTGGATTCCCGGCGTTCTTTGAGATAAAAGGCGTCTTTTGCAAACCAACCTCCGCCCCAACCACTGTGGGTCTGGTCATTCACCCATCGCTCTCGATCCAGTCTGAGGAGATCTCCGCACTCGACCAGCGTGGCCGCCAGTTTACCACAGTGCCACCAGTAAACGCCGCCGACAGCTGCGGCTACGGCGGTGACGGCCACATTGTTGCTTCTAGCGATCAAATGCAACAACGTCGCTTGAAGATTCTCGGCATCCCGCGCACCGACTTCTTCCAGCAGCCATTTTTCAAATGCCATCAAGGCGCATTCAATCACATGCGGATAGGGCGACCATCCACGATAGCATCGCCACCAGCCTTGGTCGGCGATTTGTGGAATCGGTTTGCCGTCGACCTTAAGAACGGTTTCAAAGGGTTGCTCTAGAAACAGATGGTCTGGCTCCAGCGCCTCGGCCCAACGGCATGCAGCTTCGTTCACCAGTTTGAGGATAAACGCGGCACCCAATCCAGGACGATTTCGCAATAATTCAAAAAAGGGCCCGCGCAAAGCGGATGGCGGTGTGAAATCGTGATTGTCTGCCCGAAGTCCACAATCACGCTCCCGCCCGTAGCGTCTGGCGTTTTTCGCCGGTCGCTCATTGCTCAAGCCGTAGGCTCTCAAACAAAGGCGGACCATCGTCCGGGGATGGGCTCGGGCGAGCGCCCAGCCAGCATGGTCCGCGACCAGAAACCCGAGTAATTCACGACATTGCCGGGTTTTTTCCGTCCGCAGCATTGGCCGGTCATGGCTGCGATCATCAAAGACTTCGCGACTCACCTCTCGAAAAAATTTTGGATCAAGCGCCCCAGCAACGGCCGCCACGAGCCAGCATAGACGGTTTGCGTTGGCCGAGAGATGATGCCGGTCTTCGTTGCCCCAGTATTTTTCAAAGCGCTCCGCCCCTTCAGTGGCAATCTGCCAAAGTCCTTTCACCAACGCTGCCGCGGCGGCCAACCCCTCGGGAAGTGGATTCGCCGGGGTGACAGCGTGGCGCCAGTCCAACAGAAGACAGGTCACGGCCCGAGTGTGGTTCCGCAGGAAATCATCCCCCCGTTTATGGATGAAAGTCAGCACGGCGTTCCACCCTGGACCGATTGGAAATTCTAGCTCAGAATCCCCCTGCGGCTTGCTCCGAAAGGCGATACGCAGTAGGTGGCAGAGCATTTGGAGGCCTTCTCCCGACGCACCAGTCCAGAATTCCTGCGTGTGTTGCAGTGTGTCAAACGCCCGCGTAGATCCGAGTATGGCAATCACGACTTCCTCCCGCCATTCTTTTGGACTGGCAGCGGTGGTAATCACTTGGCGGATGAAGGCTACCGCATCCCCCGATTTATCACTTTCCAAAAGCTCGCCTAAAAATTGGCGAAATGCCCGGCGCACCATGAGATTGGTGCCGAGCCGGGCAATTAAATTTGCGGGTTGTTGCGCATTGATTGGCCCCCACGAGTCATGCCACTGTAGATGAGACAGTTTACGGTGGTTTCGGTTTGTTATTTTGTTTCCACTCAAGGTTCCGGTGGAAGGCGGGCGTAGCCCGACTGGAACCGGAACCTTGCT
>Ga0214190_1000229_pt1 | contig 15373 bp, 16 predicted proteins | sample TroBogEpilimnion_41_FD_153028 | JGI IMG/M metagenome (GOLD analysis project Ga0214190, IMG submission 153028) | Freshwater microbial communities from Trout Bog Lake, WI - 15JUL2008 epilimnion | ecosystem: Environmental > Aquatic > Freshwater > Lake > Epilimnion/Euphotic zone | place: Trout Bog...
CTCGGTCGTGTGATGTGTCTTCTTCATGATGGTTTTCCTTTCGTTACCCGAAAACCATCCCACCCACAATGGCCTAGTTCAGAGGGGCCCAATCAGTTGGCTACAGTTATTTCAGGAGTTGGTAGCACAATCATATTCGAGGTTAATAGCCCTTCGGATGCCCTTTGGGCTCTCGGCTTCATGCTTGGGTCGGTATATGCGTGTTTGATTTCCATGATAGTTGGATTGATTATTGATTCAGTTCGTAAAAAAAGGTCGTGACACTAAATCGTATGTTTAGTTTCACATTTGTAGTGCGACAAAAGGGGTGATGTTAGTAGTAGACTTCATTGGTGGTTTTATTAATTTCTTCATTCCTATTGCGCGGAACACTTGACCTCGCCGCCGCGCTTGGCAAGATGAACGCACAAAATCTTTTTACTTATGTCACGCGCTGTCACTCTCTTCACCGGTCAATGGGCGGATCTGCCGCTCGCCAAACTTCTGCCGCTCGTCAAACAGATGGGTTACGACGGTGTGGAACTCGCCTGTTGGGGCGACCACTTCGAAGTGGATCGCGCGCTCGCGGAACCGGATTACGTCAAAAAGAAATGGGCGCTGCTCGCCCAGCACGGTCTGAAATGCTTCGCCATCTCCTCGCATCTGGTCGGGCAGGCGGTGTGCGATCTGATTGATGAACGGCATCAGGCCATTCTCCCCGCCGATGTCTGGGGCGACGGCAAACCCGAAGGTGTCCGCCAACGCGCCGCCGAAAAAATGAAAGCTACTGCGAAGGCCGCCCGCAAATTCTTCGACGACAAACCGGGCGCCAAGAAAGGTGAAGTTGCGGTCGTGAATGGTTTTACCGGTTCTAGTATCTGGCACGCGCTCTACGCGTTCCCGCCCACGAGTCAGGATTTTCTCAACAAAGGTTTCGCCGATTTTGCCAAACGCTGGACGCCGATTCTCGATGTGTTTGAAAAAGAAAACGTCAACTTCGCGCTCGAAGTGCATCCCACGGAAATCGCTTTCGACATCGCTTCGGCCAAACGTGCGCTCGCGGCCGTAAAAAATCATCCGCGCTTCGGTTTCAATTACGATCCGTCGCACCTCGGTTATCAAGGCGTGGATTACGTGAAGTTCATCCGCGAATTTCCTGACCGCATTTTTCACGCGCACATGAAGGATGTCTGGTGGGGTCACGGCGACGGCACGGTGGGCGTGTTCGGCGGTCACACGGATTTCACCGATGCACGCCGCTTCTGGGATTTTCGTTCGCTCGGCCACGGCGATATCAAATTTGAAGACATCATCGTCGCACTGAACGATGTCGGTTATCGCGGGCCGTTGTCCGTGGAATGGGAAGACGGCCGTATGGATCGTCTGCACGGCGCGAAGGAAAGTTGCGCCTTCGTTCGCAAATTAGATTTCACGCCGAACGCCGCTGCTTTTGATGCCGCGTTTTCAAAAAAGAAATAAATTCTCATGTCTGCCGCCAAGACTCGTCCGAAAACTATTCTCGTCATCGACGTGGGCGGCACGCATTTGAAAGTTTGCACCACCGGCAATCGCACCATCATCAAGATTCCCTCCGGCCCCACGATGACCGCCGCGCAGATGGCCGCTGCCGTGCGTAAGGCCGTTGTCGGTGTGAAATACGACGCCGTCTCCATCGGTTTTCCCGGCCCCGTGGTGGAGAATCATCCGCTGCTCGAACCGCACAATCTCGGCAAAGGCTGGGTGAAGTTTGATTATCAACACGCCTTTGGTCGTCCGGTAAAAATGATCAACGACGCCGCGATGCAAGCCCTGGGCGATCATCTGAGCGGACGCACTTTATTCCTCGGCCTCGGCACTGGACTCGGTTCAGCGTTGGTGGTGGATGGAAACGTTTTGCCGCTGGAACTTGCGCATCTGCCTTACAAGAAAGGCCGCAGCTACGAAAAATATCTCGGCACGGCCAATCTGAAACGCGTCGGCAAAAAGAAATGGCGGCGTTACGTCGCCGATGTGGTTGGCTTGCTCAAAGCCGCGTTCATCGCGGACAGCGTGGTGCTCGGCGGTGGTAATGTGCGGCTCATCGAGAAATTTCCGCCGCACGTTCGCGCGGGTAAGAATGCCAACGCCATTCGCGGCGGCTACCGACTGTGGCATCGGCAGTGAAATTGGCACCGCGAACTACGCCAAAGCCACGAACCAACCTTCCCCCGAACTACTGTGCGCGTCCTGCGTATGGTTCGCGGTTAAACCGCTTGGCTCGGCTTTAATTTATTGGTTGGTCACCACGCCCGAACTGCCGTGGTTATTAAAATCACCCGAACCGTGCCACGGACTGTTCGTGTTCATGCTGCCGGAACCATGCCACACGCCGTTGTTGTTAAAATTCCCCGAGCCATGCCAGTTCTTGGCATCGTTATTCGCGCCGTTGTTCGGCGGAGTTTCCGGGTTTATGTGGTCAATGCCGTTGCCCGGCACGACTCCGGGCGGATTGCCCGGCGCGCCGACCGGAGGATTCGCCGGTGCGCCCACGGGCGGTTGACCGGGAGCGGCGACGGGTGGATTTCCCGCCGCGTTGCCCGATGAACCGTTACCGGGTTGCAATTGCGCCAACGCGAACAGCGAAGCGCCGCCCAGAATGGTTAAGAGGGTGAGTTTGGTTTTCATAAAAAGGAGTTCGTCTGGAAACGAATCTACCGACGCCCCGCGTTGTTTGCCATGGGGTGAAAACCTGACTTTGTCCGTTCAAAAAACCGGCCGGAACCGCGTCGAGCGCAATTCCAGCCGGTTGGAAGGCGTGGGCGACTTACTTCTTTCGCGCCGGAACACAGATGTCGCCAAAGTTGGTCTGGATGATTTGCAAATCGGTCAGGCCGGTGATGCCGTCGTTGTTGAAGTCGAACACGCTGGGCAGGCCCCAATAATCAATTACGCCTTGGATGTCGGCTTCGTTCACTTGTTTGTCGAGGTTGCCATCGCCGGGGCAATAAGGTTCGGAGTTCAAAACATTTTCCAACTCAGCCATCAACTCGTTCAGATTCTTGTTTTCCTGCGGGGTCAATTTTTTCTTGGTCAACAAGTTGAAGGGCGAATTGTCCAAGCCCACGGGATTCAAGAGGGTGGGTTTGAGATCATAAAATTCGTAGGGGTTGATGCTGGCATCGCACGAGGCGAGCGCGGATTTGACGAGTTTGTAACGGTCATTGCGCACGGTCCAAACGGACGTCGGCTGGATGGAAAGGTTGGTGTAAACGTTGGCGCGCACATCACAGCAGTTGGTGTAGATAACCGCCGCGCCGGGGCCGAACCATTCACCGCCGGATTCTTCGCACGTGGCTTGGTTGTCGAACAAAATGTCGTTGCCCACTTTTTGACCGGCGATGGTGAAGACGGAAGGCCAGGTCTGCGCGTTCGGTGGCACGGTGCCGCCGAGTTCGGAGTAATTAAATTTGCGGATGGCGCGTTGATTAGGATTGGTCAGGTAATCGAGCATCGGTTCGCAATCGAGAATGTGCGACGGCGGCACGATTTTGTGGACATTCAGTCCGGCGATTTCGCCAAACAACTCGAAGAGGTCCACGGCATTGACCATGGACGTGACGGTGCGGTTGGGTTTTTTCACCATCGGTCCGGAAATAATAAGCGGAGCCGCGACGCCCGTCTGATACGGCGTGGCTTTGGCGCGCAACGGATTGTAAGGGAGATTCACGCTCTCGTAGTAAGTGCCATTGTCGCCGCACAAAATGACCATCGTGTCGGTCGCGGCGGGAACGTAGGAGATATCGCCATTAGGTAACTGCGTGGCGAGACCAGCACCGACGAGCAAGCGACCAATTTCCTTGTCCATCGCATACAACATCAGGTTGCTGATGATTTTAATCTGTTGCTCATTGGTATTTGCCTCGACGAGACCGCCCGGCCACGTGAAGCCCGCCGGATACAGATTGGTCGGTGGCTGTTGATACGGGGTGTGAATGGCGCTGTAACTGACGGTGCACATCCACGACTGACCGGCGTGCTGCCGTTGCTGTTGGATCCACGTCACGGCATCGTCGGTCTGCGCGGTGACCATGTATTTGCGGGAAAGCGTCACGCTGACATTCGTGCCGAGATTGATGGTGCGCGGCCAAGCAAAGTAACCATTGTTGATGGTGAAATCGGGGACGATGACGGCATCGGCAAGGTTCGTGGCAAACAAGCCATTCGTGTCGAGCGCCGGAATGCCACCGAGTTGCAGGATTTGTTGTCCGGTATAACCCGCGCCGTGATTGTCATCGGCATAGGCATTCGTCTGCGCATCCTGAAACCACGCCACACCTAACGTGTTGCCTGTGGGAAAACCGCAGGGATAGAGCGTGGTGTTCGTGGTCTGATTGCCAAGAGTAGGATCAATGTAAGGCGGCCCGCCGACCATGCAGCCGTTAAAATAATTCCAACCCAAAGCCGCCGGAGCGCCGTAGCCGGCGGGATTGTTGTCCGGCCCGCCGAGATGAAATTTTCCGAACAACGCGCTGCTGTAACCGCCATTCGCCAACACACGCGGCGACGTTACTTCGAACGGCGAGACTTGTGAGGAAGGTAAATTGTAATCGAGCAGAGCGGATTTCACGCCGGTGCGTAACGGATAGCGGCCAGTAAAGAAACACGCGCGGCTCGGCGAACATTCCGGCATCATCCACGCGTTGTTGAAGGAAACACCTTGTTGCGCGAGCGTTTGCATGACGGGCGTGACCTGCGGCGCAGCGGCGTTGAAACTTTTCAACTGATCGATGCCCACATCATCCATGATGATGAACAAAATGTTCGGATGCTTGGGGCGTTTGTTGAGGGACTGCAATTGCTCCTGCCAGGTCTGCGCGTTGGCAGTGCTGAACGACGGCAACACGAGTTGCGCGCCCAACAGTAACGTGGTGGTGAACGAAAGTTTTTGGAGGAAGGAAGAATTTTTCATGTGTTTGAAATAAAGTTAAGCCCAGCCCGTGACGGTTCCCATGTTGCAATTGAGTGTTACGGCAATTTCCCAAAAGGTCAATCTGCCAACCGTAGTTCTTTGCCGGACGATAGCAAATTATACTTGGATTTGTTTTTGAACGATGGCGGCGAGTGGTCAGGCGGATGGATGATTTTCCTGCCAGCGGACGGCTTCGCGCAGGAGTTCGGCGGCGTTGGTGAGTTTTAATTTCTCTTTGATGTGGGCGCAATGGGTTTGCACGGTCTTGATACTGACCATCATCGTCTGTGCGACCTGACGGGTTTCGCAGCCTTTGCCGAGCAGTTGGAAAACTTCCAGTTCGCGGTCGGTCAATTGCTCGATGAGCGAACCACTGGCGGGGAGCCGTCCGTCCACAAATTTTTCCGCAAAGGCGGCGGCGAGATTTTTACTCATGTAAAGCTTGCCGTCCAAGACTTGCCGGATGGCCAGGATGATTTTCTTGGCGGTCTCGCGTTTCATGATGTAACCGCGTGCGCCGGCACGCAGGGCGCGTTCGGCATACAATTCTTCGTCGTGCATGGAGAGGACGATGATGGCGAGATTCGGTTGCAGCAGTTTGAGGCGCTTGATGAGTTCGATGCCGGAACCTTCTTTGAGGGAAATGTCCACGATGGCGACATCAGGTTTTTGGACGGTGATTTCCTGAATCGCCTGGGGCGCATCCTCCGCCTCGCCGCAAACGACGAGGTCAGGTTGTTGATGAATCAAGTTAGTCAACCACTCACGCACGAGCGGATGATCATCCACGAGAAAGATTTTTATTTTGGGTTTAATCACGGGTTGGGCGCGGCCAGCGGTTCGTTTTTCAATTCACACGTGATTTCGGTTCCGCCGAGCACATTGCGCCGCGCGGAAAAGAGCGCGTTAATCATGTCGGAACGATGCGCCATGATGCGCAAGCCCATGCCGCGTTGCTTGGGCAATGGTTGGGGCAGGCCCACGCCATCGTCGGTGACGGAGAGCAGGGTGCTTTCTTCGCTGACGGCCAGCGTGATTAAAATATTTTTAGCTTTGCCATGTTTGATGGCATTGCCGACCGCTTCTTGCGCAATGCGATACAGATGACCAGCGGTGGCGGTATCGTGAATCAGCACGGGCGAATCGCATTCAAAGCGGCAATTGACCTTGAAGAGTTCGCTGGTGGTGGCGGCGTATTCTGCGAGCGCGAGCATGAGGCCGTCGGACGAAACTTCGACGGGATACAACCCCTTCGCGAGCTTGCGGGAAAGGTTGATGCCCTCTTCCACCAAGCCAACGACCTGACCGGCTTCGACCGTTTCGGGAAGTTGCCGCGCCGCCAGTTTTTCTTCGAGCACTTGCGCGGCGAGCGTCGTGCCGGTGAGGTGTTGGCACAAACTATCGTGGAGGATCTGGCCGATACGCCGCTGTTCCCGTTCACTGATGTCGAGGAGTTCGCGTTCCAGCCGTTCGCGTTCGAGGATTTCCTCCGTGAGCGCGCGCGTGCGTTGCCCGACTTGAATTGCCAAGTTGCGATACAGCGACCGCAAGAGCGAGAGCAGCCAGACGACGACGAGATAAAACGTGAGCAACACCACGGCGTTCCAGAGCGGAACCAGGAAACCTTTGAATTCGGCGCCGCTGGCCAAGTCGCTGGTGATGCTGACAAACACGCTTAATCCGGAAATGAAGACGCCGAATCCGCCACTCACAAACCACACCGCCATCGCCACGCCCAACAGGTAAAAGGCGGAGACCGAAATCTCGCGGCCGGTCAGATAATCCACGCCGCCGACGGCGGCGACCAGTAACAGCGACGCCACGATAAACATGACGCGCGAATACTTCTCAAGTTTTTTGACAAATCCCAGCATGGCGTCTCCGGTCGTGCGACCGAAGTTTTTAATCAGACACCAGACCCAGGGCAAAGTGTCAAACGCAATGTCGGTGACCGTCATGCGGGAACCCGTTTTAAGTTTGCGGCGAAAATTTAATCGGGTGAGTAGTTGCGCAACCATTCGCGCGCCGGCACCACGCGATTAAGATATTTGGTGCGGTGCGGTTCGGGTGTTTCCAACAAGATGTCCGTCAGTTCATCCATGACTTGGTTCAGTTGCGCGAACCGATCCTCGAAACTCATCGTGCCGGGCGGGGGCAACATGATGGTTTCCATTTCCTTCAATTTTGCGTGCACCCGTTTCAGGCAGACGGCCTCGTGATGGCGGGCAATCAGGTCGTTGGCCTTGGCTAAAATATCCGGAGCCAAGCCCTCGCCATGACCTTGCGTCAGATGTTCCGCGACCTGCGCCCACTGTTTCAAATTCGCCGGGTCGGAACGCAGCCATTCCATAAACGTATCGGAATTCGGCCACTGAATCGTCACCGGCGCTGAACGTTCAAATGCAATTTTTAATTTCATTTGCCGGGCAAATTATTGCAACGCGTGCGGCGGCGTGAGTGTGCTTAAAGTGCACGTTGGATTGGTGCCGACCGTCGCGAGCGCATACGTGCCGCCCGCCGGACAGGGCGGCAAACTCCCGGCGGAATTCAACTTGATGTAGGGCGTCAGGTCGGTGGTCAGATTGATGGCGGCACCGGTCTGCTGACCTTTTTCCAAAGCGAATTGATTCGCCGCCGCATCCAGCTGACGCAGATTGTTGATGCACGCATTGGCTTGCGATGTCGTGCGGGACTTCACGAAGTTTGGAATGGCGATGGCCGCCAACAGCCCGATGATGGCCACGACAATCATGATTTCGACGAGGGTAAATCCGCGCGAACGGCAAGAGGCATTCAGTTTCATAGTTTTCACTTTATTTGCACGCGGCGGAACCGTGCGTCAGGCGGGTGGTATGATGATGACGGATGTGTTCGCTTGATTGCCTGACGCAACCGCGTTGGTCTCAGTGATTATCTGTAACCGGATGAAACTCTACTGGCGCGGGCGGAGATTATCTATCGGGCGCAGGGACTTTGTCGTATCAGGCAATGCCCTAGAGTCGGTGAAAAACCAGCGGGCTCTGGGAGCCGGAACGCGAGCTGAATTCAGCGTGATTAAAACAACTTTTTCCCCCAATGAAATCAGGGTGGAAATGCAATTAAATTACCCGACAAAAAAGCCGCCCGAGGGGCGGCTTCCTGATTTTAGGCTGAAATTTTATTTGGATTGCTCTGCTTAATTTTACTTCGGGTCGAGTTTGAGCGCGATGGTCTGGGTGGCGCGTAAAATCAAAGCATCGCCGACGGCAATGTGTTCGAGTGTATAGGGCAGGGGAATCTTAAAAGTTTTCACACTGCCGTTCGCATATTTCAACGTGAGCATCCGATAACTGCGATCAGCTTGGATGACGGTCGCGCTCATATCAATCGTCGTCACCATCACGCCGGCAGGATTCGCGCCCTTGGCGGCACCATGAATCGCAATGCCCGTGGTCACGCTCGGCGGCGGTCCATTCTTCACGAGGAAGATGCCAATCTCTTCCGCGACTTTGATTTTAACGCCGTCGCCGGCGTGAATCTTATCAAAGTTGACGACTTCCGGTCCGGCGATGTTGGTGGAAGAATTGCCGTCGGCATATTTCAAAACAATCTGGCGCGACGTTTGGTCGATAGATTCCACCGTGGCTTCCGCCTTGCGCGTGTCCGTGACGATGATGCTGCCAGCGAAAGCGGGATCGCCGGTGTTCGGTTGGATGTCGTAAGCATTCGTCCAACACCCGGCGAGCAACAACATGACGGGCAAAAGGAACAACGGAGCCAGCTTCTGAATTTTAAGTTTCATAAAAGTTTTGTGCGCGAATGCGTCCGGCAACTTGTCGCTGAAAAAAACTTGGCGGGCAAGTTTTTTTAAGTAGCGAATCAGCAGGTCGGGCGCGCGACCAAATTATTTTTTTAAACCCAACGCCCATTCGATACCGCCGAGAACGTGTTGCTGATACGCTTTGCTGATGGCCGCGTCGTTCTTGCGGTCTTTCATGGTCGGATCGCTATCAATCAGGTCTTCCCGATGGCCGAGCGACGTGTAAAAAACTTTGCCGTCGCCGTAAGGTTTGCACCACGAAACCGCGAAGTGTCCGGCCGCGCCCGTTTCTGGATGTTTGTCCATGATGAGCAGGTCGTGAACTTTCGTCGGGTCGTAACTCTTGAACTGATAAATCTCTTCCTGCTGAATCGTCCACGATTTGCCGAGGTGCGCGTCGGCAGGATTGGCCGGGTCTTCATTCAAACATTCCACGCCAACCTGTTTGCCGTGTTTCATGAACTCGCCGCCGAGCATATCAATATATTCCGGCCAGCCATGAAACGTATCGCTCGCCGCATGAATGCCGATGAACGCGTGTCCGGCCTTGATCCAATCCAGAAAACCCTGCTTGTCCGGAATCGGCAAATCGCCTGTCGTGCTGGCGAAAACGACGCCGTCGTAATGCTTCAAGTTGTCCGGCGAAAGTTTTTGGAGCACGACCGCCAAGCTCGCCGTCCACGCGGCTTCGCTGGTGGCGAAGGCCGTTTTCTCCGCGTCCGTTGCGTCCTTCTTCAATTTCGCCGGGAAACCAGTGGCGGGATGTCCGGGCGGTTGCTGGACAAAATCCACGGTGAACTCGCCGCTCTCTTTCGCGAGTTGCGACAACATATTTTCCAGCGTGGGAATCGAGGCATGACGAAAGCCTGTCGTGGTGGTAACCACCAAAAGTTTTTTTGGTTCCGCGTGCAGTGAAGTCACCGCCAACAACGTCATCAGAAGGACAGAAGTAATTTTCATTTTAATTTTGCGAAAAGATTTAATCGGCGTTCACTGTTCATCTACGTAAGGATACGGTCGCACCCAGATGTTGCGGAACGAAACCGAGTTGTTGTGATACTGCAACGCCAGCGGCATCAGCGCGTCATGCGCCGTGTATTTGCCCACCGTGCGCCAATTCGTCGGGCCGCGAAACGCTTGATGATTCTGCACCACCACGCCGTTCAACGTCACCGTCGCGTAAGCGGGCGAAATCACTTTGCCGTCTGCATCAAAACGCGGCGCGGTGAAAATGATGTCGTAAGTTTCCCAGTTGCCGGGCGGACGACACGCATTGGCGAGCGCCGGATGCTGGCCGTAAAGTCCGCCCGTCGCGCCATCGGCATACGTTTTGTTGTCGTAACAATCAAGCACCTGCACTTCGTAAAGCCCCATGAAATAAATGCCGCTGTTGCCGCGACCCTGACCATCGCCCTTCGGCGGCGTGGGTTCACAAAATTCCAAATGCAGTTGAATGTCGCCGAATTTATTTGTCGTCTGGATGTCGCCTTTGGCGGAAACCATCACGCCGTTTTCAATTTTCCACAGCGCGTCGCCGCCGGTTTTTTTATCGCGCCATTGCGACAAATCTTTGCCGTCGAACAACACGATGGCATCCGCTGGCGGCGCGGCATTCTCGCTGAACGAAGCGCCGGGCGTGACGATGGGCGGTTGCGGCCGCGCGGGATCGTGGACATGCCATTGACTGTCCGGCTCCATCGGCGTGTCTTGAAAACCGGCGACGCCATCAATGACAATTTCGTGCGGCTTGGGCGCGGCGTTGGTTTGCGCGAGCGCGAAGTTGGTGGTGATGGCCGCGAACGCGGTAATGAGGATGAGTGATTTCATTTTAATTTTTCTTGCGGTTAAATTGAGGCTTGGCGATTTGCTGGCACTGGTTGGTGGTTAAGTTGCGTTCGAATCATTGTCGTCATCTTTCCAGCAATCAAGCATCACATCACATCCAAAAGCTGTGAGCATCTGCATCTCCTCTGCATCAAATCCCAAAGCAGGCTGATTGTCGCAATGATATGTAATGTGAATGAAAAAGTCAGTAGCGCCAGCAGCACGAAGAACAGGCATCAACGGAAATGCCAAAGCGTGTAAATACCGGATGCCATCCTTCTCATTCTCTGGAACAGAAAACGTGGCAGAACCAGAGGGCACTGGAACTCCGCGATAACGTCCACGCTTACCAATCGCGCCAGGGTCTTCGACTTCCGAAAATGGTGCGTCTATCGTCGAAGGACGAAACGTTTCACCACCTACAACTAACGAGATTTGTGTGCGCGTGATCATGTCGCCTAACTAACCTTCGGAAACTTCGTCCATTTGCCAGACGCCGCTGACTTCACGCAAGTTTCGATGAAGGCCATGCCTTCCACGCCGTCGTCCACGGTCGGAAAATCAAACGAACCTTTTTTACCAGCAATGTTCGCGCGAATGGCGGCGATGGCTTCCAAATAAATATTCGCAAACGCTTCGATGAACGCTTCGGGATGACCGAACGGCAGACGCGTAAATTTCTTCGCCACGTCGGAAACGTAGCCGTTGCCGCGCCGCAGAATCTTCGCCGGTTCGCCCTTCGGCGTGAACTTCAGTTCGTTCGGATGTTCCTGCTGCCACGCGAGCGCGCCGAGCATGCCGTAAACGCGAATGTTCAAATTATTTTCCTCGCCGCAGGAAATTTGCGAGCAATGCAAAACGCCTTTCGCGCCGCCTTGGTAACGAATGAGCATGTTCGCGTCGTCTTCCAGCTTGCGACCGGGAATGAAGCTCGTGAACTCCGCGCACAGTTCGTCAATCTGCAAACCAGTGATGTAGCGACCGAGATTTTCCGCGTGCGTGCCGATGTCGCCGACGCAGCAACTCGCGCCCGCCTTTTTCGGGTCGGCGCGCCACGCAGCCTGTTTCTGTCCGTCGGCCTCAATCTTGTCGAGCAGCCAGCCTTGCGGATATTCGACGACGATTTTCAAAATCTTGCCAAGTTTGCCGGTGCGGACAAGTTCGCGTGCTTCCTTCACCATCGGGTAGCCGGTGTAATTATGCGTTAGCGCAAAAACTTTTCCGCTCTTGCGCACGACTTCGCGCAAGGCTTTGGCTTCCTTCAAAGTCAACGTCATCGGCTTGTCGCAGACGACGTGAAAACCTTTTTTGAGAAACGCCGTCGCGACCGGCGCGTGAAGAAAGTTCGGCGTGACGATGGCGACGAAATCAATCCGCTCATCCGCGGGCAATGCCGCTTCGCGTTCGGCCATTTCCTGATAGCTGGCGTAGACGCGTTTGGGATTGAGGAAAAGTTGTTCGCCGGTGGTGGCGGAATTTTTGGCGTCGGACGAGAACGCGCCGGCGACGAGTTCAAGCTGGCCGTCGAGATTGGCGGCCATGCGATGGACCGCGCCGATGAAGGCATTCTGGCCGCCGCCGACCATGCCGTAACGAAGTTTGCGAGATTTGACTTGAGCTGACATAAAATTATTTGGAAGTGATTTTGAAGCGGCAATTTAGGCAAAGCCGGGCAGGGGAACAAGCCGCGAGTTTTGGATTGCTGGGAACTTAAAATAGTTGGCTTGGGTTTGCGCTTGTGCCGGAAGCTGGCAATAATCAACGCATGAACTTTTCAGGATTCAATTTTAGTCGGACAGGTTTTGCGTTGCTGGCGTTGCTCGCGCTGGTGGTGTGCGGTTGCCAGACTTACAGCGGGCCGCCGGGAAAAAATGTCGCGTCGGTCACCATCAATAATCGTTCGCTGGTGGCGGTGCAATCGGCGGTGACGAATGTTTTCGGCATGCACGGTTTCACCGGCACCCAGTCCGGCGACAACAGTTTTAATTTCACGCGCAAGGGCAGCGGCATGGATAAAATGGTTTACGGCAGTTATGTTTTCACGGATACGGTGACGCGCAAGTTATCGGTGCAAACGCAGCCGGCGGCGGACGGTTCAATCACCGTGACGTGTCAGGCGTGGATGGACGAAGGCGAGGACGATCCGGTCTTCGATGGTGATCATCAATTGACGCCGTTGCGCAAAGGGCCGTATCAATCGTTGCTCGACGACGTGAAAAAAGAGTTGGGCGAATAGTTTTGTTTGTAGCGGCGGTCTGTGACCGACGTAGTTTTCCAAAATAAAATTTATTCGGCGCTCACAGAGCGCCGTTACAAGTAAGATTTATTGCCCCAGATGTTGCAGCGCCTTGAGCATGGGCGCGCTGGAAACTTTGATGATGCCGGACAGCGGATGATTCATTTCCAGAATCAAAAAGATGGCGCCGGAGACGGACACGGCGCAGGTGAACATCACGGCGAGCACCATCGCATTGCGCGGCGCGAACAAGCCGAAGCTGAAGTGCAACGCGGTGAGCCAGAACAGCAGGATGGCAAGGAACGGCATCGGCAAGCGGTTTTGCGCCTGCTCGACGACCATCCAGCGCGACTGGCGCAAATCCTGACAAACCCCTTCCGCCTGCGTGAACATTTGCCGTTGCACGACGTTGGTTGGCGTGAGTTGTAGCAGTTTCAATTGCAACGTTTCCATGCTGTTCATTTTTTCATAGGCGCTCAAGCCAGTCGCCTGTGTGGTTGAAAGTTTTTCTTCCGGCCAGATGGCGGCAATGCCAGCAGCGGTGCTGGCGCGTAAAAATTCGCGGTCAGCTTTCGTTTCCGGGCCGTAGTCCGCAAGCAGGCGGTCGAGATAAATTAATTTGGCCGCGCCTTGCGTCACTTGGGCGTTCATCGTATCGAACGTGCCTTTGGCGGAACTCACGAGCAGACCGAGAATCAGCGCAGACAACGTGGCGAGCAAACCGGCGCCGAGCTTGATGGTGTCTTTGGACTCGTTGCTCAAATGATGATCGGGCAAAAAGTTTTGGAGCCACAAGCCGAGCAGCACGCCGCCGAAGATGCACGCGGTGCTGATGAGGGCGATGGTGAAAGCAGTCATATTAAATTATTTTTGCGTTCGCTCTTTGGCGGCGAGGCAGGCGCAGTTTATTTCCCCACGGTCGCGCTGTCCAGCGTCGCTTGCGCTTGACTCTTAATCCTCAACTTTCAACCATGCCGGAAGATGTCTGCGCAACCTTTCTTTAACAAAAAATCCCGCAAGCCGGTGAGCCGGTTTCTGGGTGGGATGATCCTGATGCTGGTGGCTTCGCCCTTTCTGGATCAATACGAATACGGTCTGGAAGTAGATACCGTGCTCATCACCACCGTGCTGTTTCTGGGCATGCTGGCGGTGAGCCGCAGTCGGCAGACTTTTCTGGTCGGGCTGGCATTCATGGTGCCGGCCATCATCGCGCGCTGGGTGTATCACCTCAAACCGCATTGCCTGCCTGCCCCGCTGCAAAACATCACGGCTTTGTTGTTCATGTGTTACATCGAATGGCAATTGCTGCGGTTCATTTTTTCGGCGCGGCACGTGGATTCGGAGGTATTGTGCGCCGGCATTTCCGGCTATCTGTTGCTGGGTATTTTGTGGATGTCGTCATATATGTTGGTCTCGCGTCTGAATCCGGTGGATCTACAACACGTCCCGCCGCAATTGGGTGCATTCGCTTTCAACATCAGTTCGGCTGTCCCGCACCAGCTCTCGCAGTTCGAAGCATATTATTTCAGTTTCATCACCTTGAGCACCGTGGGCTACGGCGATATCACGCCGCTCTCGCACGGCGCGCGCACATTGGCGATGTTGGAAGCCATGACCGGAACGCTTTACATGGCTGTCTTGATTTCGCGGCTCGTTTCACTCCATTCCAGCCAACCGCCGCCGCCGGCAGAAGGTCAGGATTGATTTCGCGTCGCCGGACGATACTATTTTTTCAGTAGTGAACTAAAAATCTCAAAGTCTTAAACCACCAACTAAATAAAAACATGAAAACATCCACCATTAAAATCATTGCTGCCAATCTGGCGTTGGCTGCGACTCTCGCGGTGCTGGCCGGTTGCGCCTCCACTAGCTACGACAAAGGCGCGGCGACCTCCAAGGCCTTGGCCACTTCCGCCGATGCCGTGGGCGCGACCTCGCAGAGTCTTTACGACGTGCTTGGCACGTTGGACAAATTGACCTTCAAATCAGCGGGCGACTTGCGCGATCAATTCGACGCGTTCAAAGCCGCGTCCAAAGGTTTGAACAAATCCATGGATAAACTCGGCGAGAGCGTCGCCGCGTTGCACGCCAAGGCCGATGCTTACTTCACCGACTGGACGAACCACACTTCCTTGATCCAAAGCGCCGATTTGCGCCAGCGCAGTCTCGACCGCAAAGCCGAAGTTTCCGGCAAGCTCGCCGAAGTCACCGCCAGCTACGATAAATTGAAACTGGCCATTCAACCCTTCACCATTGACCTGAAAGATATCCAAACCTATCTCGACACCGACCTGACCGTCGGCGGCATTGCCACCATCAAAGACACCGTGGCGAAAACCAAAGTGGACGCCGTGCCGTTGCGCGACGCCATCAAACAATTGCAAGGCAGCTTCAGCAGCTTGAGCGCGACGCTCTCGCCGGTGTTGCCCACGCCCGCGACGAAGTAATTTCGCAAATTTCTGACGTGACTTCACTTTTTCGGGCCAGCTGATGTGTTAGTCTGGGACTTAAGAAAGGACCAGACGAATGAAAGGGAAACGATACACGACGGAAGACAAGATCCGCATCTTACGGGAGGCGGATCGAG
>Ga0214190_1000239_pt1 | contig 14837 bp, 15 predicted proteins | sample TroBogEpilimnion_41_FD_153028 | JGI IMG/M metagenome (GOLD analysis project Ga0214190, IMG submission 153028) | Freshwater microbial communities from Trout Bog Lake, WI - 15JUL2008 epilimnion | ecosystem: Environmental > Aquatic > Freshwater > Lake > Epilimnion/Euphotic zone | place: Trout Bog...
CCAATGTATCGGCTACCACAGGGCAAATAAGCACAACTCCTAGTAACAATACCGATATTGCCAATAAGTTCTATGTTGATACCGTAGCCCAAGGCTTAGGCCCTAAGGCTGCCTGCGCAGTAGCCACACTAGCCAATATAACGCTCTCAGGGCTACAAACGATTGATGGCTATACTACCCTAGCAGGAGACCGAGTTCTCGTAAAGAACCAGTCTTCTAGCCAATATAACGGCATCTATATCGCATCGGCATCTAGCTGGACTAGAGCCGTAGATATGGATGTTTGGGCTGAAGTGCCAGGCGCATACACCGTAGTTTTAAACGGCAGCCAATCTGATACAGGTTGGGTTTGCACTGCAACACAAACAGGCACAATAAACGTTACAGCGATGCCTTGGGTTCAGTTCTCAGGGTCTGCAACTTATTTTGCTGGCACAGGGTTAACCCTAGCTTCTAATACTTTTAGCATTACAAATACTGGTGTTTCAGCCAATACATACGGTTCTGCAAGCGCAGTTCCTGTCATCGCAGTAAACGCACAAGGTCAAATTACCAGCGCAACAACGACCCCTATTGCTATTGCTAATACCCAGGTTAGCGGTTTAGGCACTATGTCTACCCAAAACGCTAATAACGTGGCTATTACTGGCGGAAGCATTACAGGCACTCCAATTAGCGGTTCAACCGTTGGTGGCACTACTATTACTGCCTCAACCCAGTTTAGTGGCCCTGGAACAGGTTTAACAGGAACAGCAAGCGGTTTATCTATTGGTGGAAATGCTGCCACAGCTACCTCGGCAACTACCGCAGGCTCTGTAACGAATAGCATTACATTTAATAATAGCGGTTCAGGCGCAGCCTCAGGCACTACTTTTAACGGTTCTAGCGCACAGACTATTTCTTACAATACTGTAGGCGCATCGCCTTTGGCAGGCTCTACAAGCCTAGTTACGCTTGGAACGGTTACGACTGGTGTTTGGAACGCAACTCCTATCGCTAACAGCTATTTGGCTAATAGCTCAATAACGATTGGCTCTACATCGATTAGTTTGGGTTCGACAGCCTCTACGCTTACTAGCGTTACGATGGCAACACCTACGATTTCTAGTTATGAGACTTACACAGCGACTTCTGCGCCAAGTTATAACGCAGGTCGCTTATGGTATGACAGCAATGTTAATTCTTTAGCTTATTACAACGATGTCACAAACAATACTTTACATATTGGAGAAGAGGTCCAATTAAAGGTTTATAACAATACAGGCTCTACGATCAATATTGGTCAGCCTGTTTACATAACCTCTACAAGTAGCGGATATACCTATCCAAACGTAGCTTTGGCGATTGCCAACAGCCTTACTACAGGAAACGTTATCGGATTGGCTAACCAGGCTATTCCTACAGGAACGGCTGGTTATGTAACCACTATTGGCTTAATTCAAGGTGTAAATACAGGAAGCTATACAGTAGGCGATACCCTATATTTATCCCCATATTCTGCTGGTTATTATCAAAACACGATTCCACCAACAGGCTATGCAATCAAAATTGGCACTGTTGCTTATGTAAATTCATCAACTGGTGCAATTTACGTTAATAAGAGCAATTTATCAATCCAGGCGTCTAATATTATTGGACAAGTTGCTTTAGCAAATGGTGGCACAAACGCTAATTTAACGGCTGTGGCAGGCGGAATTGTATATTCAGGGGCATCTGCCCTAGCTATTAGCGCAGCAGGCACATCAGGCCAAGTATTAACCTCAAGTGGCACAGGAGTTCCTACTTGGACAACTCCTACTTCTTATGCGACTGTAACTGATGACACCACTACAAATAGCACTCGTTATCCTTTGTTTGCTAACCAAACAAGCGGAAACTTATCAACAGAATATACAAGCTCTACTAAGCTCCAATACAACCCTTCTACTGGCGTATTTACGGCTACAGGGTTTAGCGGTTCAGGAGCAAGTCTAACTAGCCTTACTGCTGGTAATTTGTCAGGAACTATTCCTAGTGGCGTTTTAGGTAATTCCTCGCTTTATATTGGCACTACCGCAGTTCCGTTAAACTCGGCAAGCGGATCAATTACTTCATTAGCGGTCAATATTAGCGGTTCGGCAAGTTCGGCTACAACTGCGACTACAGCGACCAACGCTACAAATATTGCGATTACAGACAATACTAGCTCTGCGTCAACTTATTACCCTGTTTTATCGTTAAATTCTAGTGGCAATAACGCAGCGACAACTAGCTCTACAAAGCTCAGTTTTGTGCCAAATACAGGTGTTTTAAGTGCCACATCGTTTAGTGGCGCAGGCACAGGATTAACAGGCACAGCATCAAGTCTTTCGATTGGCGGTAACGCAGCGACTGCTACTTCAGCGACATCAGCCACCACAGCGACAAATGCAACAAACGTAGCCGTAGCCGATGCCAGCACCAATGCTAACTACTACCCTACTTTTGTAAGTGCTACAGGTGGTAATGAGGCTTTAAATACTGCTTCAACTAAGTTAAAATTCAATCCATCAACAGGAGCTTTAAGCACAGGCTCTGTAATTTATATAGCACCATAAGGAAAAATCATGGGTCAATTAGTCTTTCAAGCAACAGCAGGCGGTCAGGTAGCCCTAGTTGGCCCTAATCCTAGCTCTAACTTCTCTTTAAACGTTCCTGCTGTAAACGGCAATCTTGTAACCACAGGCGATACAGGCACAGTAACCAACACAATGTTGGCCTCTTCTGCCTATACCGCACCTGGCACTATTGGTTCAGGAACACCTAATACAGGCGCATTTACAAGCCTATCAGCAACTTCTGTTACAGATTCAGGACTAACTGCTGGTCGAGTTAACTACAACGGCACAGGCGGTCTTTTAGTAGATTCTGCCAATATGACCTTTAACGGCACTAGCTTAACTTTAGCTAATGACGCTTCTATATCAGGTCTTACTGTTGGTAAGGGTGGTGGTAGTGTTAGCACAAATACTGCTTTGGGAAATGGTGCAATAAATACCAATTCTTCAAATATTGGTTTAACAACAGCGATTGGTTATCAGGCTTTATATAGTGCTGGTGGCAGTCAAGATGTGGCAGTAGGTTATCAAGCTGGATATTCGGAAAACTCGTCAGGCGGTTCTAATGCTTATGTTGGTTATCAAGCTGGTTATGCAGGAACAACTGCTTTTGCTTGTGATGCGGTAGGTTGGAAAGCGTTATTAAATAATACTACTGGCAATTACAATACAGCATTAGGCGCACAAGCACTTCAAGCAAACACCACCGCATCTAATAACACCGCAGTAGGTTATCAATCTTTATATTCCAATACAACTGGCGCTAATAATTCTGCTGTTGGTTTTTATTCTTTATATTCAAATACAACTGGTCAGCAAAATGCCGCTTTAGGTTTAAGTGCATTATATTCTAACACTACTGGGTCTTATAATACTGCTTTTGGTAAAGAAGCATTGGCTTTAAACACCACCGCATCTAATAACACCGCAGTAGGTTATCAGGCTGGTTATAGTGAAACCACAGGCGGTCAAGAAACTTTTGTTGGTTATCAAGCTGGTTACACAGCTAATGGATTTGGCAATACGGCTATAGGTTATTTATCTTTGTATTCAGCAACTACTGGATATACAAATGGTGCATTTGGCAGAGTAGCATTATATTCTTTAACAACAGGCATCAATAATACAGCCGTTGGTTGCAATAATTCTGGTTATTATATTACAACTGGTAGTTCAAACACTATTCTTGGTGGTTATAACGGCAACCAAGGCGGTCTAGACATCCGTACATCAAGTAACTACATTGTGTTATCTGATGGTGATGGTAATCCTAGACAATGGATTAATGGTAATGGTGATATTTTTATTGGTTGTTCTACAAATCCTAGCTCAACTGTAGCTGGTAGATTCATTGGTGCAACAAGCTATGACCAAAGGTCTTGCGGAACAACAACAAGTTTATATCAACATTTTTATTTTACAAATGGTAATGGTAATGTAGGAACAATTACAACAAATGGTTCTTCAACTGCTTACAACACATCTTCAGACTATCGTTTAAAAGAAAATGTTAAGCCTATGACGGATGCTTTATCTGTTGTAGCACAACTTAAACCAGTAACTTACGACTGGATATGCGATAAATCCAAAGGTCAAGGGTTTATTGCACATGAGCTACAAACTGTTGTGCCTGATTGTGTTAGTGGAGAAAAAGATGCCGTAGATGAAAACGGAAATCCTGTTTATCAAGCCATAGATTCTTCATTCCTCGTTGCCACATTGACAGCAGCCATTCAAGAGCAACAGGTTTTAATTACTGATTTACAAGCAAGATTAACAAAGGCTGGTTTATGATTGAAATTTGGCATCCTTGCGCTGGTTACGAAACCCATTACGAAGTCAGCAATTTAGGTAATGTGCGGTCTATTGAACGCATGGTAAATAACCGCCTAAATACTGGCTTGCGTAAATCGCCACAAAAAGTCTTAAAACAAGGTAAAAGCAAGTCAGGTTATTACATTGTTAGTTTTTGTGTTGATGGTGTAAAAAGCAATCAAACAGTTCACAGACTAGTAGCAAGGGCTTTTATTACTAATGAATCAAATAAACCACAAGTAAATCATAAGGATGGCAATAAGCTAAACAATCATCTTGATAATCTTGAATGGGTTACAGTATCAGAAAATGGACTTCATGCTTACAGGGTTTTAGGTATTTCAGCATGGAATAAAGGTAAAAAACTCAACGCAAAAGTAACCGCATTAGAAGCACAACTAGGAGCTAAATAATGGAAATAACTAAAGAACAACAAGTAGCACAAGACTATAAAGCAGCTATGGATTCTGTAAACCTTATCAACGCAGGAAAACCTGCTGATATGACTGATGCAGATTGGGCTGATACTGTAGCTCGTAACAAAGCTCATCTTGAAATTCAAATTGCAAAAGGTGCTGAGTATTACGGCTCTAATGATTTAACCCCTTTTACAGCAGCAATCGCTAAATAATGTTTACTTGGAAAATCTTAGAAGTTTCTGCTAAAGATGGTGTGATAACCCATGCTCGTTATCATGTCACAGCTACAAGTGAAGATAAATCAGTAGAAACTGAAGGTAATTGGTATTTTGACTGTCCAACTGCAAAAGTGCCTTTTGACCAAGTTACCGAAGAAATGGTAGCTGGTTGGATTGAGGGCGAGGCAGTAAAAGATGGTCAATGCCATATTACCGCTAGATTACAAGAGCAGTTAGAGGCATTGGAAAATAAAGTCATTCCTCCATGGCAACCACAAGTATTTAAACCTGAGATTTAATCATGACAACGCCTATAGACATCATTTCAAGAGCATTAAAAGATATTGGAGCTTTGGAAGCTGGTGAAACTCCAACCCCTGAAGCTGCTCAAGATGCTTTTGATATGCTGAACGATATGATCGATCAGTGGTCAAACGAAGATATGATGGTCTTCTATAAGACTGAAATCATATTCCCTATTGTTTCAGGTCAAACTCAATATACTATTGGCCCAGGTGGACAGGTCGGTTCTATATTCACTGGTTCTATTTCAGGCAATATTCTCACTATTAGCTCTATCCAATCAGGCGCTATTTCTTTAGGAATGACGCTAAGTGGGGCTGGAGTGGCTACAGGAACAACTATTACTGCATTTGCTACAGGCGCTGGCGGTAATGTAAACGAGGCTGGCACATATTTGGTCAATATTAACCAAAACGTATCTAGCGAAACAATCAACGCTTATTACCAGCGTCCTTTGCAAATTGACTCCGCCTTTGTGCGTATTAATACCAACTCAAACGGTGTGCCAATTATTAACGGTGGTTTGGACTATCCAGTAGCCATTTTAAACGTCAATGACTATGAAATGATTGGCCTTAAAACCCTAAATGGTCCTTGGCCTAAAGCTTTGTATTACCAGCCTGCTGAAACATTAGGAAACATATTCGTATGGCCTAATCCTAGCCAAGGCGAAATGCACATGTTTGCCGATACTATTTTTACTCGTTATACCAACTTAAATGACAATATTAACTTGCCACAAGGCTATACGATGGCTTTAAGATGGTGTTTGGCTGAGCGTTTAATGCCTATGTATGGCAAAGCGTCTCAAGTTCAAATAGCAATGATTCAGCAATATGCAGCACAAGGAAAAGCAACGGTCAAACGCACTAATATGAAACCTGTTCAATCCGCTCGTTTTGCTGATTCTATTTTGAGCAGCAGACAAAAAGATGCAGGATGGATTTTAAGCGGTGGCTTCTTTAGATAAGGTAAAAAATGCCAGACTTTGGTTTTGTTGGCCCATCATACGAAGCACCCTCGATTTACCAGGATGCGCAAGAGTGCATTAATTTCCGAGCAGAAATTGATCCATTAAAGTTGCCTGGACAGAGAGGTATTGTTGCTTTATATCCAACACCAGGGCTAACAGCCAAGGTTGTGTTGCCTAATACCCAAGAGGTTAGGGGTATGCGCACCGTTAGCGGTGGTATGCAAATGGTGGCCGTTTGTGGCCCTTATGTGTATGTTTTAACGTCTAACCTTACCCCCACAATTGTTGGCCAGTTAAATACTAGCTCAGGCCATGTAGGAATTACCGACAACGGTGTAAACGTCTATATTGTTGACGGTGCTTATCGCTATACCTGGCGGATCAATAACCCAACGGCAGCGACTATCCAAGGCTCTATTTCAGGCACTACTTTAACCGTAAGTCGCACCTTTTCAGGCACTTTAGCGGTTGGTCAGGCACTATACGGTATTGGTTTAAGTAACGAAACCGTAATATTGTCAGGTTCAGGCACTACTTGGACATTAAATAAGTCGCAAACTGTTGCATCTACGCAAATATATGCGTCTAACACTATATCTTTTCAAGGCGCTGTTGCCGATGTAGTGGTTAGCGGTGTTACTTACCATAATTTAACTGTAAGCCCATCGGTAACCCTATATTTAGGGCAAACCATCGTTGGCTCAGGAATATCTGATGGCACAATCGTTACACAAATAGTAACGGCAGGCTCTAGCTATTATATTAATAAATCATACACAATCAGTTCAGAGCAAATGTATGCCTTGAACTTTACGGTTATCCCTAATACTGACGGTGCGTTTACTGGCGCTGATGTAGTAGATATTATGGATAACTACTTTGTTTATAACGATCCTGGCACACAACAATGGGCTGCTTCCGATGCCCTTAGTCCTATTACTCAGCCATTAAGTTTTAGTTCTAAAGATGGCGCACCTGATAACTTGGTATCTTTAATAGTAGACCACCGAGAAGTCTATTTATTGGGTGAAAACTCCAGCGAGGTTTGGACGGACGTTGGTGCGTTTCCATTTCCTTTCCAGCGTATTCCTGGAACATCAACACAACATGGAATCGCTGCTAAATTTTCAGTAGCTAGGGTTGGTAATTCGTTTGCTTATGTAAGCCGTAATATTCGTGGGCAAGCCCAAATTATGATGATGCAAGGATATACACCAACTCGTATCTCAACCCATGCGGTAGAAAATACCCTTGTAAATCAGTATATTGACGATGCTATTGCTTGGACTTACCAGCTTGAAGGCCATGAGGTTTATGTAGTTTCATTTCCAACTTTAGACTTAACTTGGGCTTATGACAACACAACCCAAATGTGGCATAAATGGCTTTATGTAGATAGCAATAACGTATTTCACCGTCACAGAGGCAATTGCTTAGCTTTATTCCAAGGCATGGTTTTGGTGGGCGATTGGCAAAACGGCAAGATTTACGAGCTAGACCCTAACAACTATACCGATGACGGTGACGAAATTCGCAGGGTTCGTAGATGCCCTCATTTGGTGGAAGATTTACAGCGCCAATACTTTGACGAGCTTCAAATTCAATTCCAGCCTGGTGTCGGACAAGGCGGTAGCTTTATATCCGCAGGAACGTTTGTTGGAACAGACCTAGTAATTGGACCCAACCAAATAGACCAAATACCTGCACCTGCTATTTATATTATTGGAACGGCATCTAACGTCAACTCAACGACCCCTTATACAAACCCACAGGCTATGTTGCGCTGGTCTAATGATGGTGGCTCGACTTGGAGTAGAGAATATTGGATTCCTATTGGCCAGCAAGGTAAATATAAAAACCGAGCTATTTGGCGCAGATTAGGTATGGCAAGGGATCGAATCTATGAGGTGGTTATTACCGACCCTGTTAAAGCCGTTATTGTGTCTGCAAACCTTAAAGCAAGTGTAGGAGAAAACTAATGTCAACAGGCTTATGGTCTAGCTCGCAAAGCAACCCTTATCCCCAGTCGGAGTTTTTAGATTCAACAACTAAAAGACCTACTAGGGCTTGGCAGCAGTTCTTTTTAAATCTGCTTAATTTTAGCTCTGCGACCTCGGCAAGCGCAGGATCGGCAACCTTACCATCTAATCCTGTCGGCTTTATAAATGTGACTGTAAATGGTAAAAAATACAAGGTTCCCTATTATAATTTATAAAAATGATACTAAAACGCATATTGCCTGACGAAGTTGCGCAAAAATGGTCAAAAGTTGCTCCATTTATTGAAGATGCGCTTCTATATGCAGATGGTGATTACACATTAGATCAGGTGCGGTTGGCAGTAGTTAGCAATCAATGGTTGCTAATAGGTATTTTTGAAGGTGATTTTATTAAAGGTGCTTTAACTGTGTCGTTTATTAATATGCCAAATGACAGAATTGGCTTTGTAACGGCAATAGGCGGTAAAAATATCTTTAATAAAGACACCTATAAGCAGTTGGTGGAGATTTTGAAGCAATTTGGAGCAACTAAAATACAAGGTGGTGTTCGAGAATCAATCGCTAGATTGTGGCGAAAAGTAGGATTCAAAGAGCGTTATATCCTTGTGGAGAACACTATATGAGCATGTTTAAAAGTAAGCATAGCGGTTGGACTTGGGAATTAAAACGCACCCCTTTTGGTGGCGGTGGCGGTATTGTAAGCGCAATTACAGACCCAATTTCTAGTGTTCTTGGCACAGATGGTAGCGGTGGCGGTATTTTAGGCGCAGTTAATAGTGCAGCGCAAGGTGTAGGAAGCGCTTTAGCTTCTGTAGATTCTGCCGTAAATAACGGCATTCCTGGCGGTTGGGCTACTATTGGTGGCGCAGCTCTTTTAGCAGCAGGCATTACCGATCCCACCCTTTTGGCAGCAGCCGATTCAGGAACATTGTCTGATTCTACTATTACCGCAGCAGGTTTAGACCCTTCTGCAATAGCTACCCAAGTTGCAAGCGATCCATCAGCGTTGGCCCTTGGAACAGCGCCATCAACGGACGCTGCTGTCGCAGGAGCAGCGACTGATACAGGTGTTGCTGGAGGAACAGGTTTAACAGGTGGCGCAGGAGCAACAGGCCTCACATCAGGTGGAACTGTAGGCTCTTTGACAGCGCCTACAACTGCTGCTATTGACGCAAGCGCAGGGCTTGCTCCAGCCTCAGGAAGCGCTTTGGTTGGCACATCCTCAGGATTGGCTGCACCAGCTACGACCAGCGCTTTAGGCGCTTTAGGTGGCGGTTTAGGGGGTAATTTGGGAACAGTTTTAGGAGTTCAAGCTGGTTCTAGCCTTTTAAGCGGTTTATTGGGAGCAAATGCTTCAAATAAAGCAGCGCAAATTCAATCTAATGCAGCAAACAACGCATCTCAGTTGACAGCGAATATGTTTAATATTCAAAATCAACAACAGCAACCTTATAGAACAACAGGCTATGGCGCTTTAAATACGATCAATTCGTTGATGCCTGGCAATTATGTTCAATATGACGCTAATGGCAATCCTACAACCGCAGGCACAGGATCAGGTTATTTAACCAATCAATTCAATGCAAGTGATTTAAACGCTCAATTATCACCTGGCTATGCCTTCCAATTACAGCAAGGGCAAAATGCCAATCTAAACGCTGCAAACGCATTAGGTGGTCGAGTTGGCGGTAATGCTTTACAAGGGCTGCAAAATTACACACAAGGTTTGGCACAAACTAACTATCAAAACGCATTTCAAAACTATCAAAATCAACGTCAAAATATTTATAACACTTTGGCAGGAATTGCTGGTATTGGTCAAACCTCTCAACAGCAAACTGGCAACCTTGCGCAGAATGCTGCAACCACACAAGGTCAACTTGGAGTGGGTGGCGCTTCAGCTTTGGCAGCAGGTCAAGTTGGTCAGGCTAATGCTTACACAGGTGCAGCCACAGGCGTTGCAAACAATTTATTATTGGCTAGTTTATTAGGTCAAAACCAAAGCGCAGCAGGAGCTTAATATGGCAGGTTATAACTTTGATACCGATTTAACTGTTAAGCCACAGCAATATGGCAATAATTTAGGCGATATTGTCAATATGGCTAGAGGTGTTCAGGCCTATCAAAAACAAGCAGCAACAATGCCAGCAGAAATTGCTCAGGCAAAAGCGCAATCTGAAAAGTCCCAATTAGACTTATTACAAAATCAAGTCGCTATGGCTGGTGGCGCTATCACTGGATTAGAAAACTCTGAGGCATATAAAAGCAATGATATTAAAGGCTTAAAAAAGGAATTATCTGCAACTAAACAGTGGACCTCTACTTTTGGTCATTCACCTGCAATTGATACTCTTTATCAACAAGCTGAAGAGCATTTAAACAATAATGATGTTGCAGGTTACAAAGGCTTATTGGCAAAAATTAGAAATAGTCTAGCTACTAACTCTGAGAAATACGCTGCTGCATTGCCACAATTTAATGCAAACGCACAAGGAACACCTTATTTAACTAATAGGGCTGCAGGAACAGTTACAGCACCAAACGTTCAAGGTGGAACACAGAATTTACTTCCAACAACACCAGGGGTCGCTAATTTCAACGATTACCAAAAAGACTTAACTGGCAGGGTTGGTGGTGCTATTCAGGTGGATTCTCGTATCAACGAGGCAGAGCAACTTATGAATCAATTTAAGCCAGGCGCAGGCGCTAGGGCTTATGCTGATATTGCTCAAAGATTACAGGCTATTGGCGCTCCACAAGACTTGGTAGACAAGGTTGCAGGCGGTGATTTATCAGCAACCCAATCTTTTAACAAGTTTATTGCGCAAGCCGTTACTAGCGGTATTGGTCAATTACAAGGCAACCCAACAGCTAATATGATGAATGATTATCTTAAAAATAATCCAGACGTCACTAGCGACCCAAGAGCATTAAAGCGTTTCTTTGACTTTGCTCATAAGCAAAATCAAATGGCTTACGATGAACAGCAATTTTTGCTAGAGAAAACAAAAAACAAACAGTTAAATCCTGACACCCATGTTGCAGAAGCACAACAACATATTAGAGAGAAATATTTAAGCCCAGAGGCAAAAACTCAGCCAAAGGGCAATCCTACTTTTGGAACGTATAAAACCAAGGATGGTCGTAAAGTTCCAGTTGTAAGCTATGATGGTGGCAAGTCTTGGGAATATAAATAATGGATAATCTTTATGCTTCTTTAGAGCAAAGATACGGCCTTCCTGAAGGCGCTTTATCTGCTGTCGAATCCGTAGAAAGTGGCGGAAAAGATACGGCAGAAAGCCCCAAGGGTGCTAAAGGTCGGTTTCAATTTATGCCATCCACCGCTCAGGCTTATGGGGTTGATGTAAATGATCCTGTAAGTTCTGCTCATGGCGCAGCGCAATATTTATCTGATTTACAAAAACAATACGGTAGCTTTAAAGCTGCCTTGGCCCATTACAACGGTGGTAGTAAAGCAGGCCAAGCTGTAGTTGCTGGAGGCGAACCGCCAGCTTCTGAAACGAAAGGGTATCTGCAAAAGGTATCCATGAAGTTGCCTCCTATTGATCCAAGCCAAGTTGAAACAGGTCATTCATCTGTAACAGTTTCAGGCTATGAGCCGATCAATCCATCTGAGGTTGAAGTTTCTAAACCAATCAACGCTTCTGAAGTAGAAAAAGCTCGTCCTTTAAATGAAAAGGGGCAGCCTATGTCAAATACCGAGTTGTTTGCCAAAGGTTTAAAAGCCTCAGGTCAAACAACCATAACTGGTGTTGGCCAAGTATTAGACCCATTAGCGCAATATTTTGAAGAGAAATTCCCACAAGTATCTAAGGTTGGTGAAAAGCTCGGATTGCCTTCAGCTAAAGAAGTTGCTGCAAACCGCCAGCAAGAAATATTGGCTCAAAGAAAAGCTAATGAGGAAATATTAGGAACTGGCGCAGGTTTAGCTGGAAACGTAGCTGGCGAGCTTGGACAGGCTTTCTTGCTTCCAGGTGGCACTATTGCCAAAACCGCTATGACAGGCGCAGGTATGGGCGCTGTTCAGCCTACTTTAGAAAGTGAAAACAGAGCCTTTAATATGCTTGGTGGCGCTGCTGCTGGTGCAGGCGGTGAGGCTGGTGTTAAAGCTATTGGTCGTATTGCTCAACCTATTGCAAAACAACTATCCCCTGTTGGTGAAAAAGCCGTTCAAATATTAAAAGATGCTGGTATTCCTTTAGACGCAGCCCAGGCTACAGGTTCAAAAGTATTAGAAAGAGCTAAGGCTTTTTTATCTGATAACCCAATTACCGCAGGCGCACAGGCTTCTTTTGCAGGCGCTCAAAAGGCAGCATATAACAAGGCTGTGGCTAAAACATTTGGTGAAGATGCCGAACATATTACTCCTGAAGTTATTACTGCTGCTAAAGATAGAATTGGCAACGTTTATGACGATGTTGCTACTAGAGTCAATATTGGTATCGATAAGCAATTTAAAAATGCTTTAAATGAATTAAACGATGATGCTATGCATACATTAAAAGATTCAGAGCATCAAATTATTCAAAAAAATATTGACGATATTCTTTCAAAAGCTGAGCAAAATAGCGGTTATTTAGATGCCGCTCAATATAAAAATCTTAAAAAGCGATTGGATAGATTGTCAGGAAGCAAGGATGTTGATGTTGCTGGATATGCTCGAGATTTACGAGACTTATTAAATAAAGGTTTAAGCGACTCAGCCGAGTTTTATGGCAACAAAGCCGACGTTGCTTTGCTTAAACAAGCTAATAAAGAATGGGGCAATATGCGTAAAGTCGAGGATGTTGCCGACTTTTCAACTGGTGAAATTAGCCCATCTAAACTATATAACTCTTTAAAAACTAAAGGCAAACGTTATTCTTTCTATGCAGAAGATCCACAGTTAGCTAATTTGGCTGCTGCTGGCAAAAATGTATTGCCTGAAAAATTACCAAATAGCGGAACATTTGCTCGCATACTAAATGCCGCTGCGCTTCCTGCTGCCTTGGGTGTTGGTGAGGCTTTGAGAGAAGGTGATATATATGGCGCTGGCAAAGGTATAGCCGTAGGTGTTGTCGCTCCTAAGTTAATTCAAAAAGCATTAAATAACCCTGCTTTTGCTTCTTATCTTGAAAAAGGTATTGGTCAATCAACTTTAAAACAGCTATTACAAGCGCCAAGCAATATAGGCGCTGGCAAAGTTCCATTGGCTTCTTTCCAATCTTATTTGCAACAAGTTCAAAAAGAAAAAGGTAATCAATAATGTCAGTCTTATTATCCCCAATAGGTAACGGATTTCAGTTCTTTACCACTACAGGCTTGCCATTAGCTGGCGGTTATTTATATAGCTACCAGGCAGGCTCTAGCACCCCTTTGGCTACCTATACAGACTCAACAGGCGCTGTTGCAAATACCAATCCTATCGTATTAGGAACAGACGGCAGACCACCTTTTGAGATTTGGCTAACTACAGGTTATTCATATAAGTTTGTTTTGGCAGATTCTACAAATGCCGTTATTCAGACTTATGACAATATTTATGCTATTCCAACCTCTACAAGTTCCACTACAGCTATTCCTACTGGCGCAATTATTATGTGGTCAGGCTCTATCGGTTCTATTCCAGCTGGCTATGTAATTTGTAACGGATCAAACGGCACTCCTGATTTAAGAGATTCATTTATAGTAGGTGCAGGCAATACTTATGGTGTTGGAAATACAGGTGGCTTTGCAAGTTCAGGAGTTGTAACTAACAGTGGCACAAACGTTCCACTATATTATTCATTGGCCTTTATACAGAAAACGTAATCATGTCTGAGATTGATCCAGTTAAAATAGGGGTAATGTGGTCCAAGGTAGAAGCTATGGAGCGAGAAGTAGCTGAAATGCGCCACGATATCAAAGAACTACTTGCTATGGCAAATAAAGGTCGTGGAGGCTTTTGGGTCGGCATGATGGTTGTATCAGGTATAAGTTCTTTAGTTGGTTTTATTGCTCATTACTTTACGCAAAAATGAATAATAATTACCGATTAGTTCTTATTTGGTTGTTGGTTTATATTGTTGGAATATCGGCAACAATAGGTTCGCTTTGTATTCTTGACTGGATTCCTTGCCTTACTACAGGAGATACTCGTCAATGGACTATGCAGTTAATTGCTGTAATAGTGGCTTTATTAGCTGGAAATCAAAAATGAACGAAATTTTTACTCATATTTTGACTGGAAAAGATAATCAAACCCATGATATTGCAAGGTGGGCTTGGTTTTTGGGTTTTGTAGTAGTTGCTGGTGCAGCAATTTATCTTATTTATGCAGGGCATGAAATTAGCCTTACTGAGTTAGCTGGCGCATTAGGTATCGTATCAGGCTCAGGCGCAGCTTCAGTAGCAGCAAAACACATGGCTGGTGCAGAGCCACAATGAACTTTTTAATTTCATTATTTACAGGTGGGTTTAGTGGTTACTACAAAATTGCACTATATTTTGCTCTTGTATTCAGTGGTTATTATGTCGAGCATTTGCGTTTTGCTC
>Ga0214190_1000241_pt1 | contig 14787 bp, 8 predicted proteins | sample TroBogEpilimnion_41_FD_153028 | JGI IMG/M metagenome (GOLD analysis project Ga0214190, IMG submission 153028) | Freshwater microbial communities from Trout Bog Lake, WI - 15JUL2008 epilimnion | ecosystem: Environmental > Aquatic > Freshwater > Lake > Epilimnion/Euphotic zone | place: Trout Bog...
CCCGCCACTCGGTCGCTTTTTTCAAAATGGACTGGCGAAGGGCTTCAATTTCTAAATCACTCTTGGGAGCCTCAACTTTGAAATCAAGCAGAAGGCCGACGGCATTCAAGTTGCGGTCTTTGATGAATTCTAGTTTCGGACGTTTTTCAACCAGCGTCGTGTGTTCGCTGGATTTTTTTGCGTAATCACGCAACAGCTTTTGTTCCTCGGCTTCCACGAGGCCGAGCACAATCCGCACGAGGTTTTCTTTGTCGGCGGCAACGAGCATCGGCGATTCATAATCACTGTCTGTGTGACGCCATTCCAGCAGCCCGGCAAACCGCGCCTCTTGGTCGCGGGTCAGCCATTCGAGCAGGCAATCCCAAGTCAGGCGGCGATTGGTGCCGGATAAATTCCGCAGCGACACATTCCGAAAGGCGGCGGCATCGAGGGCGTCCTGATAATCTTCATATCCGCCGCGCAACGGTTTTTCACCCTTGGCGTCTGCGAGCGAACCGCCCTTCACCGCGAACGGATGAAAGCCGGGATTCAACGGTCGCCCGACGAGCCATTGCTGGCCGTCCACAATTACCTCGCCCAACGCCCAGCCGCCGCGTGGAAAATTCTTTTGAAAACGCTGGCGAAAATCCTTGGTTCCGCTGTCCGCGTCGTCGAGGACATAACGTAGCAGGCGGCAAAAAGTGGTTTTGCCGGTGGCGTGGCCGCTGGTGCGGTTTTGTGTTCCTGACGGCGCGGGTTCCGCCCACAAGATGTTTAGACCGCGACGCAAACGGATTTCACGAAGCAAGGTTCCGGCCTGTGCCGGCCATTCGGAATGCACTGCGAGTGCTTGAACCCATACCACCGGCGCTTCGCGGCCGGGAGCGGGTCTTAGTGAAACCTCTGTTGGTTCCGCCAGACCGGGCAATGCAGTTTCGGATTCCATAATAAATTATTTGATCATGCGGCCAACGCCTCGATAGTTTGTGTCCAGACAGCAAAGTTGGGCGTGGCGAAAACGGGTGCGGCCAGTTGAATTTCCGGTGCCGGACCAAGCGTGCGCAAGGCCAGCCAAGCATCATAATTCACGTCTTCGGCGGATGTCTTTGGCCGCGCGGTTTTCAGGCTGATATGCCAGGTGTTGCCTGATTTGGTGACGGCAAGATTGTCAGCGCCAAGTTGTTCAATCGCCGTTATCAGTGCGCCGGGCGGCAAGGTTTCATTCCACCGTTTCGACCAAGCCAGAATTTTTGCGGCGTCGGCGCTGGCAGCTTCTTGAGCCATGAGGCTGGGTTGCGTGGCGAGCGTGAAGGCGTCCACCAAGCGCGGCCAAGTGAGGCCGTCCGCCGATTCGGTGAGCAGGGCTTGCACAAGTTGAATCGCGTATTTGACACCACCGAGTGTGACGCGTTTGCCTTTGGGCAATGCGTGTTCCACAACGGACGGCTGGTTTTTCTCCGGCAGCACGCCTTTTACAAGTTCAATTTCTTCCGGCGTTAGTCCGTAGAGTGCATATACCAGCTCGTCAATTTCCTGCTCCAGCAAACTCACATCCGCGCCCGCGTCCTTTGTCTTGGCCGCGAGGATGCGTTCCACCAATCGTTCGACGGGCTTTTGCTTTTCCGACGACACGGCGGGAATTGGCAAAACGGAAACATACATTGGTTTGAACTCATAAAAACCACCCTGCTTGGTCGCTGCTGTTTTCCGAATCATCCACCAAAGCACCTTTGAATTAAGGACTGCCAAGATGTAGTTGATGTTTTCTGCAATGCAGATTGTTGTCTTGTCATTGCTAAAGTGGCCTCGTGAGTCGGCAGCATAAGCCGTGTTCTTCTCAATAGTCGGTATCACGATTTTGGGCTGCGCGAACTCTTTGTGAGACTCGTATCGAGGACGGGCGAGAGCATACCATTCGTATCGGATACCAGTTTCAGCCTTGTCTCGAATTGCGAGGGCTTCCTTGAATTGTTCAAGGTGAGCATGGATCGCTGGATAACGCTTCTTGAATTCCACTTCCGCTTTTTTTGATGAACTCGTAATTGCTGGATCATCTTGTAACGGGAAGTGCCAAGGTATGTAGATTAACCAGAGATCGGGTGACACAACGCCCCATCGTTTTGCATCTCGACCACGAAGAAACGGTTTCATCACATCGGCAGATGCCTTGTCTTCCGAGATAAGTCTGTCGCGGGTTGCACGATCAACTACGAAGGCTTCATTCAGGCCGGTTTTTACGCCATTGTAGAATCTGCCTTTGACGTATTCGCCCAAAGGCTTTCCCGCGCTGCGAAGTTTGTCCATCAGACGCACGACCTGTGGCGATTCGAGTTGCCAGCTTTCAATCTTCAATTCGCTCTGGCGGATTTGCTGGCCGCGTTCTGGAACGATTTGAGCGATGCGGTCGAACCCCATTTCCTTTTCCCAAGTGTAGCCAAGCACGCTTGCGTTGGGTGTGGGCGCAGTTCGCACCCCGGTGAGAATGGAAGCATAGGCGATGGCCTCGAACACGGGCGCGTCGCCAAAATCAATGAGTTGTTGCAGCGTAAGTTCGCGCGCCAGAAAACCGCGCAGCTTTTCACCGTAGCCAGCGCGATAGTATTTATTGGACGTGATGAGCGCCAGTGCGCCGTCATTCCGCAACAATTTCACGGCGCGTTCGTAGAAGAAAACAAAAAGGTCTGCCGTGCCGGTAAAACATTCAAAAGTCCGCTTGAACGCTGGCTTGAATTCCTTGATCTCCTCGTGCCGGACATAAGGCGGATTGGCAATGACGACATCGAAGCCGCCGCGCTTTTGAAACACCTCGCCAAAATGGAGTCGCCAGAGAAAAAACGGTTTGCGGTGCGTGGCGCTGGCGCGTTTCAATTCTGCCAGTGCCGCCGCGCGGCCAGACTCGCGCAAGGTGGCCTCCATGAAATTCCATTCCAACCCGTCCAGTTCCCGGCGCAGCTTGTCTTTTTCCGCGCGGGAATCTTCGTCAAAAAAGGTTGAATGCAGTTCCTGAATCCGCTTCAAGCTCGCCCAACTGGTCTGCTGATTCAATTCACCCTGGCCGTCCGGCTTGGCTTCATCGGGATGCACCAGGCTGGCAAGCTGCTTTTTAAGCCGTTTGATTTCCTGCTCGGTGGCAAGTTTGGCAGCGGCGCTCTTTTTGCCTTCGCCATGCAGCCGGACAAATTCCTGCGACGCCACGCTGATGCGGTTTTTCAGGTCCGCGATTTCAGATTCACGCGACGCGGCGGGCGGCTGCAAAAGTTTGTCGTCCAGCAAACGCACGCCGTCAAATTCTTCCAGCAGGGAATTTCCCTGCATGATTTTGTAGTCGAGATTGGGCAACGGCTGGATGTCGGTGATGTTGTCCTCGTCCACGACCATTGAAAGCCAGAGCCGGAGCTTGGCGATTTCCACCGCGCCGGGGTCAAGGTCAACGCCATAGAGCGAATGCTGAATGGCGTGGCGCTTCAAATGGTAAAAGGTCTGCTCCGGCATTCCCTCAACCGCTGCCAGCGCCATGCGCGCCCGGCAAATTTCGAGCATCATGCCGACGGGGAATGCGCCCGAACCGATGGCGGGATCGCAAACGGTGATGGTGGCAAGCAATTCGTCGAGGCGAGCGGCGTTGTTGCGGATGCTTTCTGGCAGGCGTTTGTCGGCGTGTTTCTTGGTTTCCTTGGCCTGAAAATCCGTGAAGCGTTCCGCCAGCCGCAAGAACAGCGCAAGGTCAGCCTGGGGAATGTCGGCGGCGCGGACAGTCAGGTAATGCAGCAACGCCTGCTGGCACATATAGTGGACGATGACGCGCGGGGTGTAAAATGTGCCGCTGGAGTGCCGGACATTTTCCGGCAACAAATTCTCAAACACCAGACCGAGCATTTCCGGGTCAACGGCAACTTCCTTTTCCAGCGGCTCGGCCTCGTTGACGGTAAAGTTGTAGCGGTCAAACACGTCGAGGATGCCTGTGCCGGTTTCACCCTTTTCCTGGCTCGGCTTGTCATTGGCGAAAAGCGTGTCAGGCAGCAGAATTTCCGTCTCGACCCAATTGTAGCCGTAAAGCGGCTCGAACAATCCGCCGTTCAAGAATGGAATTTTGCAATCGAACCGCGAATAGTAATGGTCTTCGTCCGTGCGCGGCGCGGCGATGGCCTCGTAAAAGAGCGGCTCAAGAATGTCGTTGAAGAAATTGGCCGGGCGTTTGCGCTGGCCGGGAATGTGCGCGTAGTCGGCGCGGTTGTTGAACAAATGGCGGATGAAATCCTTGCGACCGCTGCCCCAAGTTTTGCCGCGCTCGACGCCGAACCAGCCTTTCTTTTGGAGGAAGTAGAGAAAAACAATCTGACCGAGCAATTTCTTGGCGAAGTCGTCACATTCAATGCCGCGCTCGGCGAAGTGGGTTTTGATTTTTGGCGCGGTGTCGAGAAACGCGGCCATCGCGTCGCGGGTCTGCTCGAACAAATCCTTGTAGTGGTCGTAAAACTCGCGGGTGACTTTCTCGACGCTGAACGCGGCTTCAAGCTGGGCGACGGTGGGATTTATCTCGTGCGTTTCGAGCAGCGCAAGAAACTGTTTTTGCGCCGTGTGGCAATTTTCGTTTTTGCCGACGAGATAACTGTAACGCCGTGCCGGCGTGAGTTGGATGCGTTCGGCGACAAAACCGAGGTCGGTTTTCTCAAAGGTATAGTCAAGTTTGACGAACGAAAACCGCCAATCGTCCTCGGTTGGCGAAACGAACGCGGCCACGACAGCGGCCTTGCCCTGGCCGTGGCCGGTGGCGAGATAATCGGCCACGAAATTGCGGAGCGTCACGCGGCCACGCGCCAGCGTGGTGTCCTTGCGCAAGTGGATCACCAGCACGTCAACGGCTTCACCGTCCGCGTCGGTGTAAGTGCCAAGCCGCGTGAAGTGATTTACAAAATCCTCGAACGCGGCTTTTTTCAGCGTCCAAGTCTGTTTTTTGGATTCGTCAAGGTGGTTGACGAGGTTGCGGATGAAATAAAGAAAACGGGCGTCATCGAACTTTTGCCGAAAAGTTTCGACGATGGTTTTACGCGCGAGTTCGGGATTCATGGAGCTTGGACAAGGAATGAGGAGAGGATGACTTCACGCGGGGCGCTGCCCTGGCTAGAGCGAGTTGGCGTTGCCGCCAAAAATTCCTGCGGAATGACCCGTCGCAACAAATGTAAAATGGTGAGCGGCTGGTCTTCGGTCTTCAGCGCTTCGGCAATTTTTTGGGTGGTGCGCTTGGGCAACACACCATCTTCAAGCAACCGGATGACAATGCCGACAAATTCCTCGTCATCATCGGTGAATTGCGGGCAACGGCGGACTTCTTTTGCTCGCAGCCGTTTCAAAACGGTCGCGGCATGGCGGTCACGATGAGACAACTCGGCCTGTTCGGCCTCCATGCTGGTCGCGGCATGGAAATTTGACTTGTTCTGTTCCAGCAAACCGTAGAACTCGCGCGGAATCGCCTGACGCACTTCCTTCAGGTCGGCGGGTTTCAGGATTTTGGCGGCGGTGAAAAAATCAATCTCGCCAGTTTCGGTGCTGGCCGGCGGCGTGAGGAAAAACTTGTCGAGCTTGCCCCGGCGGAAATAGGTGAACAATGCCGGAACTATTTTGACGACGGAATCAGTCGGCAATATGCGCGTCGAACGGGCTTTCTTCGGCAGGCGTTTGACGCGCTCGAAAAGTTCGGAATTTTTGTCGCGGACTTCCCGGATTTCGGCGAGGTATTTCAATTCGCTTTCCTCGTCGCCGTTTTCGCCGGTGATGGTTTCCTTGGAATTCAACCGCGAGAAAAGACTTTGTGATTTGATGTCCTCGCCGTCGGTCAGGAGCTTGGCGTCCGCGCCCAGCATTTCAATGAACGCGTGGATCTTTGCCTCGGCAGCTTCGCGGAGCTTGATGAGGTCGTTGCTTTTCTTGGTGGGGAAAAAGTTGAACGTGTAAATCTTGTCGAACTTTGTGTCCACGCGGTTGACGCGCCCGACGCGCTGAATGAGCCGGGTCGGATTCCAAGGGATGTCGTAATTGATGACGACATGGGAACGGTGGAGGTTCACGCCTTCGGACAAAACCTCGGTGGCGATGAGAATGCGATAGTCATCCTTGGGATGGCGAACCTTGGCGTCAAAATTGGCGATGACTTCCGCGCGGACGCTCTCATGCGAGACGCCGGTGAAAACGAGGACTTTGGGTTCAACTTCCTTGGCAATCTGCGCGGCCAAGTATTCAGCCGTTTCCTTGGATTCGGTAAAGATGATGACCTTGCCTTTTTTGAGGTGCGCTTTGGTTTTGAGAACGGCGGCAAAGGCTTCCCATTTGGGATCGCGGGTGATTTTTTTCCAGTGGTCGCGGATGGTGTGAAGAATTTTCAGGTCGTTTTTCAGGTCGGTAATAAACGTGCCTTTGAATTCTTTGGCGTCCAGCATCTCGGCCTTGTCATCGTCAATCAGCCGTTGCAAGGCTTCCGAATCATCGGATTCCAAAAGTTCAAAAACCTTGGCGATGTGTTTTTTGCTGATGAAGACATGGCCTTTGTCGAACTCGGCAATGACCCGCTCGTAAGTGGCAATGAACCGGCCAAGAGTCTGCCGAAAAGCGGTGAAGCTGCTTTCGAGGCGCTTCACCGTCAGAATTTTCATGAACTTCGCAAGGTTGACCTGGCTTTGAACCTCCTGCTTGGTGTGGTCGCCTTGGTAATATTCCAACGGCTTGTAACGGGCGTATTTGAATTCGTGCGTGAGCAGGCGGACGGTTTCGTCAAAAATGTTGTTCTCGGTTTCGTCGAGTTCGTAGAAAAGCGGTTCGGGGTCGGCGACTTCGGGAAACTTCAAGCCCTGCTGCTTCAAATCTGCGCCGTAGAAATCCATTATTTCCTTGCGCGTGCGGCGGATCATCAGTGGCTTGAGGACTTTTTCGCGCGTTTCGCGGGCGTTGTCCTGCACGGCCTGAAAGTATTGGTCGCGGTCGTCCTGCCGGTCGAGTCCGTTCAAATTCCGACGCAGCCCGGCGAAAAAGGCTTCAAGATTGCGGACGCCGGGGATGGAACTATTCTTGGCCGGTTGGAAAAGTTTAATCTGGCTCAAGATGTCCTGCGGCGAATTGTTCAAGGGCGTGGCCGAAACGAGAATGACTTTTTTTGGACGGGCGCAAATTTGGGCGAGCAATTCGTAACTCTGCGTGTCCTCGGTGCGGAAACGGTGAGATTCATCAATGAAAACGTATTGGTAACGCGAAAGGTCTTCTTCCAGCAACGATTCCAGTTTGCCGATGGATTCACAATGAAAGCCGCGCACGCCAAATTCGCGAAAGACATTCCACCACGAGCCGGGGTTGTGCCGATCCAAAAGATGTGGCGGGGCGATGACGAGCGAACGCCCGTCCAGTTGCCGCGCCAGCAGGGCAGACATGAAGGTTTTGCCAAGCCCGACCACGTCCGAAAGAAAAACGCCGTCATAATCATTCAGGACTTTGACGGCATTCAGCACGGCATCTTCCTGGTATTTCAATTTTTTGAAATCCGTCGGGAGATAAGCATCATCCAATTCGTCGGGCAGATTGAGCGTGCCTTGAAAATATTCGTAGAGGAATTTCAGATAAAGCTCGTAAGGCGTGAACTGTGCGTAGGGCGATTGCGTTTCGATGGTCTGAACAAAATCTTTCGAGACTTCAACGGCGACTTTCCAAAGTTCGTTGAATTTGGCGAGCGCGAAATCGTAATCGGATGGGTTTTTGAGTTCGACGTTGAACTCCAGATTTTCGACCAGGCCGGCTTCGGTGAAATTGCTCGAACCAGTGATGACGCGGCCTTTGTCAATGTGACCGTCCACAAACGTCATGATGTAGAGCTTGGCGTGAACCCGTTCAGAGGGATACGCCTTGATTTCAAGTTTGCCGGACGCAATCCATTCGACAAATTTTCGGACGCCTTCCTCCACGTCGGCGGTGTCTTCCGACTTTTCAAGCTCGTTACGCACCGCGCTGGTCGCCGCGTCCTTGGCCTGCGCGTGTGATTCCAGAATGAATTCCTGCTGTTTTCCTTCCTGAATCAGATTGTAGGTGGCGCGGTCGGTTTTGATGCCGACCAGAATGCGAATTTTCTCCGTTTTCGTGAGGGCAGGATAAAGTTTGTGAAAACCGCTGATGAAAAAATAGCCGACGAGACAATCAAAATGCCGCGTGTTGTTCCCCAACAACACCCGAAATCGCTCGTGCAAGCTCTGACCGTCTTCGTTGGTGATGAATGTGCGGTCGGTGGACATAGATCAAGTGATGAGTTTGCTTTGCAACACCGGCAAGGTCAATCAGTCTTCAAAGCCGCGTTTCGTTTTACGCGGCAAATGCCTGTCTCCGCCGGATTCAGATTGCGGAACGGAACGAAGCGGAGCGCGAGCAGGCGGGCAGAGGTCGCGTGGTCACGCGCAGGGAAGTGAAGTGAAGCGGTCTGAACCGGACGGAGTCAGGCCGATTTTGCGGCGGCAGTCTGTAATTTTTAGCAGAGCAAAGCGGCAGCGGAAACATCACAGTCTGCCCGCCAACGCAAATGCAATTCAACAGGTGCAGGAGTCACCAGCTATTTCTTGTCATCAACATGACAATCTCACGCGGCGCGATGACGCGAATATGATTTGCAATTTCCAGAGAAAGGCGAACCATGCGAGTCATTATGAAAAGCGTCCAAATTCTGGTCATGGTTGTATTTCTTCTTTTGATGGCAGCATGGGTTCAAGCGCAAACCAACACCCTGAAATTCACCGCGACAAAAGCCACGGATGAGCGGGCAATCCAACTGCGTTGGCAAAGCAAAACAAATGCGGTCTATCGGCTCGAATACACGACGCAACTTTCTGACAGCATCGCTTGGGACACGCTTGTGGATTTTTTCCCGTCTCAAGGCACGAACACCGTTTTTCTCGACACCGGCAAATACTGGACTGAACCCGCATTGCCTCACCCCAAGGATGACACGCAGCGGTATTACCGAATTGTCCAGATTGACACAAACAGCCTCGCCCCGCCGATTGTGACGGTTACGAATCTGACTTCCGGCACAAATCTTTCCGGCGAGGTGGAGATTGACGTTCACGTTGCAACCACGAATTCAATTGCGTCTGTGGATTTTTTTGTTGATGGTGAAGAAGTGGAAACCGCGAGCGCAGACGACAGCGGAAACGCCAGCTATGTTATCAACACGACGGAATGGCCGAACGGTTCGCACACCATTTTTGCCGTTGCCGAAACATCGGCTGGAACTGCCACAACCGGCGAATTTCAATCAACGGAACAAAGCGGCGCTGGCACGTCTGCCAGCGTCCCGGTGACGTTCGACAACTATATTTCCAAGTGGTATTTCTCATTGCCCGGTTTTGACGCATCGCTCGGCGAAACGCAACGCATCACTGCGGAATTCATCAGCTATTCAACGTGGACATTGCAGATTGTGGATGAATCTTCGACCACGGTGCGCAATGCGTCGGGTGCGGGCAGCACAATGGAGTTTGATTGGGATGGCAATGATGACAATGGTTCGCCGACAGCCGATGGCACTTATGATTTTATCCTGACCGCCAGCCAAGCCACGCCGCCACTAAATTTTTCTGCAAACATGGCGACGACCGCATCAGCGAATGTGGTAAGCCCCACAGAATGGCTGGCTGCATCGTCTGACGGCAATGTAGTTCCGCTCGCGCTTTATCCACCCGGCATGGCCGAAGCACTTGGGCTGACAATTTTTCAAGGTTCACTTTCGGATTTCATGCCTGAACGTCCCGCACTCTCGCGCACAACATCAATGGCTGTGAGTTCTGGTTCTTCACTGGCTGCGGATTCCGGTTCGTTGGGTTCTCCTGCGCCCATGTATAGCGGCACAACACAAACAACACAAAGGCCGCACCGTCCGCCGCCGAAACCAATCAAAGGCTCGCCGGGACAACTTGGCGTGGCGTGGCAGGGAGATCATCCCGACCCCGGCACGAATGGCATCGGTGGATTTAATCCGCCAGCCAACTTGGTTGGCTCAATCCAATTGTCGCCAAATTATATTCTGCCCTACGGCCCGATTAAAAACGCGGGAACGATTGCGACAAAATTTGTGAACACGATGAAGAAATACAAATGGAAAACCGCTTTCAATTACGGCAACGACCAGCTAACGGCAAACCTGCTGCGGCAAACGTCGAAAGGCGGCTCGAATCTTTTCAACTATTGCAACATTGGTTTGCTGGTCGGGCATGGAATTCGCGGCGCGAATCAAGACTTCAAGGCTACGTCAACGCCATCGCTTCAAACCTATATGCCGATATACAAAAAGGGCGTGAACGCTTACGATTGGGTGCGGATGTCTGAATTTGATTTCGGCGGCGGGCCGGTAGGGCTGCGCTGGATGGGGCTTTACGCGTGCAATATGCTCTACTACGACAACGCGCAAGACATGTATAACAAAGGTGTGTTGCCGATGAACTTTAACTTGCACATTTTGTTGGCCGAGGAAACTTCCATCTTCATGTATCCCGAAATGGGGGCGAAATGGGCGAGCTACATGAACGGCGGCGAACCCGGCGGGCGACAGACCGTGATGCAATCATGGGCTTTGGCTTCGCAAAAGATTCACGCGCTGGTTAATCCCGTAGGCCACACTGTCACCATGTCCTGCGCCTACTGGCCTGATTGCGTGAATGACTCGTTGCAAAGTTACACGGACAACAGTTCCACCGATCCATCCGACATTCTTTTCTACCGGGTGCAAGTTTATCCATGACCCGCCTAATCATAGCAATCATACAGGCCGTGGCGCTGGCGGCATTTGCCGCCGAGCCGGGGTTTCGCGAATTTTGCGAACCGTTCAACGGCCAAACCTGCGATGTCGTTTGGGGCGTGCCGACAAATCAAATTCCCGGTTCGGTAAAAATCCTGAAGGTCGTCCCGACAACATTTTCGGCGAACACCGTTTCCAACCTGTTGCAAATGGCCGGGCTGACGCGTAAAGATAAAAAGCATTTGGCGAGGGACGGAGTTTTGGGCGGCACGGATGTTCTAACTTTCGCAAACAAAGAGGACACGCGCCATGTGGACATCATCCCCTCGCAAGGAACAATCGGGCTTTCCAAGGACAGCCCCTTTGCGAAAATTCCCAAAGAAATGCCAACGGGTGTGCCGGATGACAGCCAGGCTTTGAATCTGGCTCTGGACATTCTGGCAAAAATTGGGATTGGTCGGTCGGAACTGACAACCGATACCAATGGAAAACCGCGTTTAACCTTCGCCGTGGGCAGCGTGATTCATAAAGACAAAGTCACCGGGCAAATCGTCACCAATGTTGTTGACCGCACCATTTGCTTGACCCGTCAAATTGCTGGAATTCCATTTTGGGGCGCGTCTGGAATTTCAATGAAGTTTGGGAATGAAGGGAAGTTGGCGCATTTGGAAGTCACTTGGCGAGCGGTCAAGCCCGACACAAATTGCCTCGTTCCTGCACCAGCCGAGTTTGTGCATCGCATCAAAGCCGGTCACGTGTTTATCTGCGCTGAACAGGCAAACGCGATCTTCAAAAAAATCATCGTTACCAAAACTGCGCTTTATTATTGGGAAAATTCCGGCTCGGAACCGCAGATCTATATTTATCCGTTCGCCGTCTTGGAAGCCAAGACAGACCAGCCGGGCGAGAATTCCACGGTGCAATTATTCGTGCCGTTCGCAAACTGACGTGAAAAAGTTAAATGTCCCAAGTGAGGTCGCGAACGCGACATTTGAGGGCTTTTGCGATTTTTGCAAGCGTTTCGAGCATCATTATTTTCACATCAGGCGTCTCCACCACGGAAACCATTTCGGAATTCTTCCGTCAGCTTCAATCGGCGGCAAAATCGTTTTGTGAAAACCTTTTTCACAGTGAACGAGGACACATTGATGTTTTCTCAAGCTGCGTAGTTCGTAGGGTTTGATTTTGTGTTCATCAACATTCGTGTATGAGCGCGTGAGCATTCCGCCCGAATAACCGGAGGTTCTTTGACGGACTTTCCGCTGTCCAAGAAAGTCCGCGCTTTCAACTGCGCCTGCCTCGTCCGCTCCTTTGAAAATCATCCGATTGCGAAGATTCAACGTCAACACTTGCGCCTTTTCTTCGCCAAGTGGCGGTATGAATGACGTTGACGATTGTGCGGCAGCAACGAGCGTCGCCTTTGCTTCGCGCATAACGTCAATGCAATTGTAATCGCTCATGCCGTCCTCGCTGGCCGTTACAAAGCGTTGCGCTTCATCCGCCCAAAGGATTAGCAAATTATCGGTGGCACGTTCTTCCTTGGGCTTGTCGAACCGGCGCAAAACGTGGGCGTAAAAAAGCATTTTCAGAAACGTGTTTATGTAGCGACGCTCCATCTGAAATTTCTGCGGCATCGCCACGCAGATAATTTTGCCACGATCAATTTCCCTAAAGTCGAAGCTGTTCTTGGCGTCGCCAAACACCTCAACGACATCCGGTGTCAAAAAGAATTGGAGATAATTGGCGATGGTCTCCTTCACGCCGCCCATTTGCTCTGCTGGCTGTCCTCGATAGCGTTCGGTGAAATGTTTGATGAGGGCTTTATCGCGGTCAGTTGGATAATCCGTCTTCATCTCTCCCAACACCTCATTCATCGTGTTGTCGTCGAGAAGAAAATCACGGACATTGAACAGGGTTGCTTCCATGTCCAATCGTGTCAACAGTTCCAGAGCCAAACCGATGTGTGTCTGCGCCTGGCTTTTGAAAAAGGATTGTTCGGCGCGTTGTCCCAAACTCGTCACCGTGTCCACGACGAATTTTGCGTAGGTGGACGGCGGAATGGTCGGGTCGGAAAGCAGATTGAAAGTATTTGCTGGTTTCCATTTATCCGGCGGATTGTCCGGCCTGACTTGTAACAAAATCAAATCGTCCTGCCGATTAAACTTCGCCGCCATCTCCACCAGTGTTTCCCAATATACGCCTTTGTCGTCAATGCAAAGCCCGCCCCAATTCGGATCATTTTGGAAAACCTGAAAAAGCAGTTGGTTGATGCCGGAGCGGGTTTTGCCAGAGCCGGTATCACCAGTGATGAGCCAGCCACGGCAAAAATCTTCGCGTGTCCACGAAAAGCCTTTCAGTCGGACGATAAATATGCTCTTGGCCGTTTTGCTCTTCGCAGTTGCCGCGTAAGCGGCAATGGCGGCGAAGGCCATCGCAACAATCCATGAGGCAGGCGCGGGCAGAAAGAGAAGCGCCCCGGTCGCCATCAGCAAAGACAAGCTGGTCGTGATGTAATTTATCCAGCGCATATATCAGAGCAAAAAATGTCCAATCAGAATTCCGGCCAAGAGCGAAGCGATTGCCACGCACAGAAAAGCCACGGTGCGACCGGCGGAAAGTTGTTGGGTGATCTGGGGGACGCTGCGAATTTCCTGCTTCAGCTCTCGGGCCTCCTTTGAAAAATCTTTGGTCAGTTGCGTCAGCGTTTGGAGTGAAACTCGAACCGTCACCAACTGGATTGAATCCGTATCAGGCGGAATTTCAATTTTGACGTTCTGGAAAAAAATCTTCAGCAATTCCAGCATTTGCAAAACGGAGTCGTCGTCCCGAATCCCGTTCTTGCGCCGCCATTCTGAAACCGCCTCGTCAAAGCTGTTCTTTTTGTCGTTCACAAAAGCGAATCGCCGGATTTCGTTCCCTTTTTCGACTTCTGAATCTTTGGCGGTGGCGGCAGCAACATTCCGCGCACGGAATCCAGTTCGTCATAAAACTTGTGAAGCCAATTTTGAAGGCGTCCACGGTTAAAAAAATCGAAGGCGGGATTTTTGATGGCAGAGGAAATTGTCAGGTCGTGCTTGTTCAAATCGGCGACGATCCAATCGTAAAGTTTCGGCATGGTAATTTCCTTGGCTGCTAGTTCCCCCATCAGCCGTGTTCGCGTGGCGCTGCGTTCGTAGTTGGTGAACCGTTCCGACAACACCTCATTTTTGACAACCAGGTATCGGGCATTGTGGTTGAGCCGGTCGGTGATGTTGCGAATTTGCTCCAAGCTGTCGGTCTCGTGGTTCACCGGCATGATGAGGTTCAACGACGCGCCAAACTGTTTGAGCAAATCAAAGATTCGGACCTCGTCAAAATAATCGAGAAAGATGTCGGTCGAGGCCGCGCGGCAATCCATCACAACTAAATCCGTTTTGTCCAGCATGGCGAAAACCGAATCAATGTCCGTCGGGTCGGCGATGTTGAGAAACCGGGCTTCGGGATGGAAACGCTTCAGCGTTGAATTTTCGTTGTCGGTATCAACGGCGATGTGGGCGATGTCGTTGTCCTTGAGATACTGAACGAAATTGACGGCAAAAAAACTTTTTCCGACGCCGCCTTTGCCGTTGATGACGGCGTTGAATTGTTTTTGCATAAATTGGGTCAAAGGGTTTTGGAATCGGCGATGCGTGGGCCGGGCTTGCGCCGCGACCACGGGCCGGGGATCAGCTTCCGTTGTTCTCGCAAGCTCGCTTGGATGCTTTCGGGTGGTGGTGGTTGAACTGGCGAAATTTTTAGCGGCAAGATTTCTTTCGCGCCCGCGTTGCGCTGGCGAACCGCCTTTTGGCCGATCACTTGACGGCAAAAGCGATGCACGGTGTCTTTGGAAACGGTGATTTTTACGTCCTCCAAAAGCAAGCGGATGTCGTCGTAGGATGCCCTTCGTTCCAAAAGTTTTTCGATTTGCGGTTTGAAAGGCAGCAGCAATGCGAGCTTGCGCGGCAACTTGGGCTCGTAGCCGTTGGCAAGCTCCTTGAAGCGAACTTGGCTGTCATCGGATGGGCTGCTAT
>Ga0214190_1000268_pt1 | contig 14084 bp, 11 predicted proteins | sample TroBogEpilimnion_41_FD_153028 | JGI IMG/M metagenome (GOLD analysis project Ga0214190, IMG submission 153028) | Freshwater microbial communities from Trout Bog Lake, WI - 15JUL2008 epilimnion | ecosystem: Environmental > Aquatic > Freshwater > Lake > Epilimnion/Euphotic zone | place: Trout Bog...
CGCCTTCCACCGGAACCTTGAGTGGAAACAAAATAACAAACCGAAACCACCGTAAACTGTCTCATCTACAGTGGCATGACTCGTGGGGGCCAATCACTGCCACTACATCACCGATACCCGCATGAATTACAATTCGCCTACTGGAAAAGGGGCTGGCTTGAAGAAGCTGATTGATTGGACTGCGCCTTTTCCCAATGTCGGTTTCCGTAATAAAGCAGCCAATTTGCACCTGCATTAAAGTGGGTCATGCAAGTTGGCCGTTTTTGTTTTCTCATCTCTACCCGCCCTGCGGCTACGTCGCCGACCTTTTAGAAAATTTTCTCCCCGCGGCAACCCATCTGGCAGGCAGGTCTTGATTTTATAGCCCGCTACTTTTCGTGCGGATATTCAAGGGCTTTGTTCATGGGGGCCAGTTTTCCCCGGTTGCTACTTCTTCTCTATGGCTACCAATTCCGGCATCCATATTTAAGTGGTGTTACTCGCGCTCATTAATTATGCCACGGCGTGATGCACGTCCCTTGCACGCTACGCTGATGACGCCGACCTTAAGCCAAACACTACTTAAAATGGCTTTTCTCCGGCCCAACCCATCCGACTGGTTGGATAGTGTTTCAAACTACTATTAAGTGGTTTTACTCGGCTCGTTCAGGATTTAGTCTTGTGGCATACATGAAACAACCGCGCACCAGCGCAAGCGCGGCGGATGATCGAAAACTTCAAGAGTTGGAACGGGAAAATCTATATTTAAAAACTACAAATCGCGGCAAAGAAATATTTATCGAACAACTCAAAAACGAACGATCCGACTTTTTTGAGAAACTATTGTCAGCTAACCGAACAATGGGGCAACTCGAAATAAAGTTAAATCAGTTAGGCGAGCCTACATAGTTATAAAAACATATTACATATCATGCATTCGTTCCCTGTCCATCAAATCGGGGCTACGCAACCATGTCATAGAATGACTCCTATGGTTGAAGAGAGACAACCATTGAAAACTCCGTCGGGCCGTTGCCATTCTCGATGCGGTAGAGGATGCGGTTGACGCCCTGCTTGAAATGCACTTTGCGAACGCTTTCGTTGATTTGCCACGGCTTCAAATCTTTACCGCTCATCCACACCAGCGTGTTTTCAATCCAGACTTTGCCAAAGTCATCACTCCCAAAGGCCACCCATAGGTCGCAGTCTCTTTCAAACCAGAGTTCGCTGTAGGCGTAGTAGATAACATATTGCGAATTGCGATCGGCATTCTCACGCGACGTGACCCCACGCTCCCGCCGCGCGGCGTTGTAACCCTTGAACAACGGCTGGACATTGGGCGTGCCGGACTGTTGAAATTCCCAGTGAATGTGAACGCCGTTATTGCCAACATAACTGGCGCTTAAATCAACAATCGTTTCCGGCGGGAATTTCCGGTCAATGTTCTGGCGGTCGGTATTATCAAACGGACCAATGACATACCAGCTATCCACATTAAGCAATTGGGGCGATGTCCCATGCGCGGCGATCCGACGACCCGGAAACGGATGGGCACGATCAGAAATATCTTCTGGCCGACCGGCAGCACCCGACGCTCCCGGAATACCACCGTGTCCTAATCCACCCGGACCAAAAGGTCCGTTGGCATCGCTTTGTCCCAAGCCCTGACCGTCACCATTTTGTCCGGGCTGGCCGGGCTGGCCAGCACCCGGCTGTCCAGCTCCAGGTTGTCCGGCCATGGCATCGCCTGCGCTGTTACCATTATCACTACTATCGCCGCTGTCACCACTATCACCAGCTTGCCCGGGCTTACCAGCTTTACCTGCCTTGCCTGCCTTACCGGCTTTACCAGCTTTTCCTGGGTTACCCTTTTTCCCATTCATCATTTGGGTTACATCTTGAGCCCAGCCTGAATCTGCCGAAGCTAATTTTTCGATTGCGGCGGCCAAATCACTTTGCTCTTCGTATTGTGAAAACGTGAGAGGAGTATTTGCGCTACTGTCCAGACTTTTCGCCTCGTTGAGCATTGAACTTGCCAGTTGAACCATGGAATCAACTTGAAACTTGGCCGTCTGCACCGCTTCGCGAGCCGCCACCGCTTGGTCGCCAGTGTTCACGGATGCCATCAACTCGGCGGCAAGTTCGGGGCGCTCCGGCTTGGCCACTTCCGTCAGGCTAATTGCCTTGGCCAAGGCCAAATTCTGTATGATGGACAGATGCGTGGCGCGCAGGCGGCGATAGGATTCCACCAACGAACCTTCCGTCTTTACCGCCGCATCATAAAGCTGCGCGACATTGAGGTCGTCCAGATTTTTCAACGACGGGGCGGGCGCATTGGTCGCCATTTTATCCAAAACTGACAGCACACTGACCAGCGAGACGGTGGCATTGCTCCCCGTGGCGGGAAGCGCAGCCATGACTTTGGTCGCATTTTCCTGCGCCTGCTGCGCCTCGAGTTGAAGCTGACGGGCGGCGGTTTGCAATTCAACCAGTTTTTTATCCTCGGACGACAGCATAACCGGTGTGGGTTCCGGAGTGGCCAGCCATTTTTTCACATCCGCTTCCTTCAGGGTAATGTCGGCCTGGGCGCGAGCCAGATCTTTTGGAAAATCTGCCAGCCGTTGTTGAGCGTGAGTATAATCCCAGTCAGCCTGATCCAGCAGCCGTTTGGCTTTGCCGGCGGCCGCCTTAGCTTCGTCCGGATTCAGCGTCACCGCATTGCTGGCCACGTTGACTGCATTTGCTTTTGCCCAAGCCAGCACCTGTTCGGCTATGGCGACTTCCTTTTTCGCCTTTAACAAATTGGCCGGGGCATTGCTAACAATATCCCGATCCAACCAAAGCCAATAAGTATAATGATTAATCTGCCCATCGCGATCCGTGCGTCTAGTGGTGTTTCGGGACGAGTTGCGCGCTTTTTCAGCATCGAGCAGCGCTTGAACCGCACGATCTTGAGCCGCGCCAGCGGCGATTTGCGCATCGCGAGCCGGAGCATGAGCATCATCGGTCAGGGCAAGCAACGCACCAACTTTATCCTGAAGCTGCTGGATTTGAGCTTCCTTGTCAGCGGCGAGTTTCTGCTGTTTGTCTAAATCGTCGTAATAGGCATTGGCGCGGGTGTCAACGGCCAAGCTGCAACTTTGCGAAGCTTGGTCGAGCACGGCCAGTGCTTCTGCCTGAAGTTGGGCGATGGACGGCTGCTGTTGCGCCGCCTTTTCAGACGCGCCCCGCCCCATCTCTTGAGCGTAGTTGGTAAATTCAGCCAGCTTGTGACTTTCCAAGACGACCATTTTTTCGCGGATGTCTGCCAATTTTCGTAGACTTACTTGCAACGATGGCAACTGACGATTTTTGATGTCAGCAATAACACGCTTGGCGGCAGCGGGACTTATATTGGCCTTGGGTTTTTCCGCCGGATTAAAAAAACGCACTGGGGAAAAGAAAACCAGCCAACTCAGTAGCGCGCCGTGGAAAACCAAGGAAATTATCCACCAGCGCGCCGAAGCGGTGCCAGCCGATTCTTTCACCGGATTGAGAGCCACCCGCTCATCAGCGCCCGGCATCTGATCTGGTGTGGAGTCCGACATTTTTTAAGCCCTCAAACTGGCAAGTATCAACGATGCGTATGATGTCTTCAAACTTGGTCGCGCGGTCGCCGTCAATCCGCACCTGCCGGTTCGGATTCGCCGCCGCCACTTCGCGGATCCGCTGCCGCAGCCGCTCGGTATTCACCGGCTCGATAAACTCGCCGTTGCTCAAATACGGCACTCCCATCTTATCCACGCCAATGATAAAAATATCCGGGGCCTGCTCGATTTGCAGCGCAGCATTGGACGCCGGCAGTTCCAGCGGCAATTCCCGCTCGTGACTTTTCAAAGTGGTCGCGACCAAGAAGAAGATGATGATGACCAACATGCAGTCAATCATCGGGATCAGCATGATCTCGAACGGCTCTTCTTCTGGTTTCTTGACACGCATGGTGGTGAGAAAAATTAATTGCCGGACTAACCCGAAATTTTTTGGGAAACACCATTGCCGTCGTTCGCCTTCATCAGCCACAAGGCCAGCAGGCCAGTGACTTCTTCTTCGAGTTCGGCCCCGAAGTGGGTCGTGCGAAATTTGAAGACATGGTAAAGCGCCAGAAAGGGAATAGCGATCGCCAGCCCCAAACCAGTCGTCACCAGAGCTTCGGAAATACCGGCGGCCAACTGCGTCGGATCGCCCAGCGAACCGGCCAACGCGACAGTCTCAAAAGTTTTAATCATCCCAAGAATCATGCCCAGCAATCCCATCAGCGGCGCGAGCGTCGCGATAATGCCAAGCGGATAGGCGCGTTGGTAATGTCCCGACAATTCACGCGAAACAATTTCACCGCAGATTTCCGAAACCTCCGTCATCGGGGAACGCCGATTTTTGGCGATAAAGGAAATCACACGAGCCAGCGTGCTGGGCTGCGTTTCACCCAACTGCTCCAATTCCGCAAACTTTCCTGCGCTCCACAGCTCCCGCGCCTGCCGACTCAAACCTTGCGGGACCAGATTTTTCCGGCGCAGGCGAAACAGGCGCTCAAAAATAAAACTCGCACCAAACACCGACATTCCAATTTGCACCAGTCCTGTAACCCCCGCCTCCTTGAGTTTCTCGCCCCACGATGGCATGGCAACTAGTTTGGGCGCTTCTGCGGGCGCGGCAACATCATTGGCCGCATCATTCGTAGCTCCATGAACCGAAGCGACGGCAACGCACAAGCCAGAGATCGCAATGAATACAACGAGCGGAGTTGTCGCCCGCCATTTCAAAAATGAGTTTACCTTGGTAGACACGGTCTTGAGGAAATTCATAGCGGGAAAATAGGCGAAAACGACTTCATTAACAACTACACGAACGGGTGAAAAATTCCAACTGATTAGGGTCTACCTAAAATGAAACAACGAAAATTATTCCGTTCAAAAAGTCGTCAGCTTACTTGGCGGCGCGGGCAAACCAATTTAGATTCCACGCATCCTGCCACGCGATGGTCAGGCTTTCGCCTTTGATCTCAATCGGTAGCCAGACCAAGCGCGAGTCACCCAAATTTTGCGGATGCCACTCGTCGGCGATGAAAATAAATTTTCCCGGCTGATTCGGCACCGGCAGCACAAAGGTGCTTTGCGTGCCAAATGTTTTGTTGGCATTTTCGCCAACACAGGGATTACCAAGCGATCTGTAAGGTCCGAGAATGTTGTCCGCCACCGCGCAGTCCGCTGCGTTTGGCGTCCAACCGGTGCAGGCGGAAGTTATTAAATAATATTTGCCGTTCAATTTGAACGGCGCGGGGCCTTCGCGGTGGGCACGCACTAGAATCTTCGCCCAAGTTTTGTTTTCCACGGCGGGCAATTCCGGGCCGGTAAAATCATCATTCAGCCGCGCGACATACATCGTCCAGTTGTCCTCGCCCGCATAAAACACATACGCGCGACCGTCGTCGTCCACAAAAACATTCATGTCGCGAAACATGCTGCCCAAAACTTTTTCATCCGCCGGGTCGGGATCCAGTTCGGCGAAATCGTTTGTGTTGGCGACGGGGCGGATGGCCTGCAAAAATTTGAACGGCCCGGCGGGCGTATCGCTCGTGGCAATGCCCGCGCGCGCGTAGCTGTAACCGCCCTGCTCAAGGTGCATCCACAACACAAATTTTTTGGTGCGCGGATTGTAGATGACTTTGGGCCGCTCGACGAAAGCGCGCTGGCCATTCACACGCGGCAAATCAAAACGCGACAACGCCACGCCCTCGCGCTTCCATTCATAAAGGTTCGTTGAAGAATAACACGACACCGCGCCGCGGCCGCCGGGCGTGCGATCCTCGCCATACCAGTAATAAACATTGCTGTGCAATAGGATTCCGCCGCCGTGCGCGTGAATCGTTTGGTTACTGGAATCCAACCAGGTTTGACCGGGCGTAAATTCCTTGGCCGCGAAAGTTGAATCCGCTTGCGCCAGAATGACGACGGCAACCAATACTAAAAACCAATTTTTATTTAAGTGCATAATGAAGCCTGATGGCAATTCGTTAGCGGGTTGATAGATAATGCTGTTCACTGCATTCGCGCAGTCGCGCCGCCGCCTGTTCGGGCGTGATGTCACGTTGGGCTTCTGCCAGCAATTCATAACCCACCATAAATTTTTTTACCGTGGCCGAGCGCAGCAGCGGCGGATAAATATGTGCGTGCAGTTGCCAGCCGCGATAATCACCGTCGTCATGCGGTGCGCCATGCCAACCCATCGAATACGGAAATGAAGTTTCAAAAAGATTGTCGTAACGCGCCAGCACCCGGCGAAGCAAATCCGCCAACGCGTCACGTTCTACGCCAGTCAAGTCAGGCAACCGTAACACCTGTCGGCGCGGCAGGATAATCGTTTCAAACGGCCACACTGCCCACCATGGCACGACAGCCAGCCAGTGTTCATTTTGCACGACGATGCGTTCGCCCGACTTCAATTCCAGCGCGGCATAGTCGAGCAAGAGCGGCGAACCATTTTCTTTAAACCAAGTTTGTTGCTGGACGAGTTCCTTGGCGGGTTCATTGGGAATAAAGTCGCTCGCCCAAATCTGGCCATGCGGATGCGGATTGGAACAACCCATCACGTCGCCTTTGTTTTCAAAGACCTGAACCCACCGCCATTTTTTTCCCAACTCAGCCACCTGCTCCGCCCAGACGTCCACGACAGGGCGGATTTCTTGAGCCGACATTTGTGCCAGTGTCAAATTGTGCTTCGGTGAAAAACAAATAACCCGACAGGTGCCAGCCTGCGTATGCGCGCGCAACAGCGGATTTTCGCTGACATCAGCGCTGGGTGTATCTGTCAGAAAGGCAGCGAAGTCGTTAGTGAAAACAAGTGTGTGGTCATATTTCGGATTCAGCTCCTGATTGGCTCGGACGTTGCCCGGACATAGGTAACATTTCGGATCGTAACTGGGTCGGTTTGCTGGGGCGGTTGGCTCGACGCGTCCTTGCCACGGACGCTTGGTGCGGTGCGGTGAGACAAAAACCCATTCGCCGGTCAACGCATTAAACCGACGGTGGGGTTGGTCAAAAGACAAGGCATTCATAGCAACAAATTGTGTAATCAACCTTTAACAATCGTTGCGCCCGCCGCTGGACGTGAGGCGAAGATGGTCGCTTCAATTCCAGTTTTGGTTTTGTAATCCGCTGCAATTTTCTTGGTGATGCTGTCTACGCAATCGGCTTTCACCAACGCCACGCAGCAACCACCGAAACCGCCACCGGTCATACGGCAGCCGTAAACGCCGCCCTTGTAGCCGATGTCTTCGGCAATCTCCACAACGTCGTCGAGTTCCGCGCAGCTCACTTCGTAATCATCGCGCAGCGAGGCGTGGCTGGCATACATGAGTTCACCCATCCTAGTCCAATGACCTGCTCGCGTTCGATGAGCAGCCTCAATCGTTCGATTTATTTCGCCGATGACGTGCCGTGCGCGGCGATAAACGAGTTCGGACAATTTGCCTTTGCCTTTTTCAAGTTGATCTGGTGTCACGTCACGCAGCGATTTCACGCCCAGATTTTTGGCGGCTTCTTCGCATTGCGCGCGGCGTTCGGCGTATTCGCCGCCGGACAATTCGTGTTTCACATTCGTGTTGATGACGAGCAGCGCGACGGACGGATCGCTCATCGGCACGAGTTCCGTTTTGCGTGTTCGGCAATCGAGCAGGAGCAAATGGCCTTCACGTCCGAGTGCAGAAATAAATTGATCCATGATGCCGCACGGCATGCCGGCGAAATCATGTTCGGCCTTCTGCGCGAGCAACGCCTTTTCAATCGGGTCAATCGCCTTGCCGGTCGCGGCTTCCATCAGTGTCGCGGTGCAAACTTCGAGCGCGGCGCTACTGCTCAAACCGCCGCCGAGCGGCACGGTGGACATGAAGGCGACATCCAGCGCGGGAATTTTCACACCGCGATTTTGAAAACCGCACAGCACGCCGCGAATGTAGTTCGACCATTTCGGCAAACCTTTGGTCACGGGCGCAGAGATATCAATCGTCGCGTTCTCTTTGAAGTACGCGTCGTAGATGGAAATCTTACCGGGCGTGTTCGCGGCGTCCGCGGCCATGATCGCGTAACGCTCAATGGCCATCGGCAAAACAAATCCGTCGTTGTAATCGGTATGTTCACCGATGACGTTGACGCGACCGGGCGCAGCCACGATCCAGCGCGGCGCGCGACCGTAATGTTTTTGAAATTCAGTGGCGACGTGGGCGGAAAGTTCTGGGAGGTTCATAGAAATAATAAGAAGAATAGTGCGGATCGCATGGCGCCGGTTTATTTCTCAGTTTTTAAACGCAGAATGGTGAGCGAATTGCCGGGAAACGAACGCGTGAGGCTTGTTCCGCTGAATGTCACAGGTTTGGTCTTGGGCGAAACTTTCATTGGCTCGGCAAGCGAATTCTCATCGTCGCCGCTGGCCGAGGTGAGTGTGGTGGCCGTGCCGTGGCCGGTAAGATTTTTTGCACCGGACAAATCCACCTCCGTCGCCAGCGGCTTGGGGTTGGCGTTGACGACTTTTACAATCACGTCACCAGTTTTTTTATCCGTGGCGGCAACGGCGTAAAGCGCCGTCACGCGACCGCCGCTTTCGTAGTCGAGGTCGTGAACCAATTTGCCGTCGAGCCAGCACTTCACGTTTTTGCCGCTGACGGTAAGTTTGAGATCATACCAACGTCCGTTCTCGACGTGGCCGTGTTTGGAGTCAATGCGTCCACCCGTCGCTTCGATGGAATCATCCGTGTCACCCCAGCCACCCAAGTTCCACCAAAGGCGCCCGTCGTCTTTGGCGATGTGGAACATAATCAGGAAACCCTCCGCGCCGGAAATCTTCCGCGCCTTTAGCGTGATGGTGTAATCGGTCCACGACTTGTCGCCGGCGAGCGCACGGATGAATTCCTTTTCTGCGCCCTGCCGCAACGCGCCATCGCGCACTTGCCAGTCTGCGCCGTCGCCAAGCAGTTTCCAACCGTCGGCATTTTTTGTAAAATCCGAGGCGAGCAAAACTTTTCCGTCTGGCGTGGTCACCGTCACGTCCTTGAATTCCGCCGCCGTGTTCCAAGTGCCGACACCGATCCGGCCACCGCTCACGGTCTCCTCCGTCATCGGCGATTCGACGGCGGTGGGCAGCGAAACGTCGCCGCGATTTTCGGCGAACATTTTCTGAACATAATATCCCGGCAGCCCATACCAGTTTGCGCTATCAAAGTTGATGAGGTCGGGATTCCACGCGCGATGATTGAGATTCACGAGCAATGGCGCGTAGCTGGCCATGATGACGTGGTCGGAATTGCGCTCCAAGCCGGTCATAAAAGCCGCCTCGCCGATCGCGCCGCGCAGGTTACCGAGGCCACAGTTCTCCGTGACCGCATATTCACCGACAAAAATTTTCGGGCCGGTGCGGTCGTATTTGTCGAAATAGTTTGCGTGCGACATGAACCATTCCGGCGAATAATAAAAATGCTCGTCCACGATGTCCGCCTTCGGGCTGCTGGGATAACCGCCCTGCCAGTGATTGGCGACGAACTTGATTTCAGGATACTTTGCGTGGATGGCGTTCACGAATAACGGCCAGCGTTCGCGATAGGCCACACCACCATTTTCGTTGCCGACTTCCAGATATTTCAGATTGAACGGCGCAGGATGGCCAGCGGCGGCGCGCATTCCGCCCCAAAGCGAATTCGTCGGGCCGTTGGCGTATTCAATCGCATCGAGCGCGTCCTGCACCCATTCGTTCATGCGACCTAGGGGAATGACTTCCTTGTGCGACATACCGACATTGACACAGAACAACGGCTCGGCGCCGAGGTCTTCCGCGAGCTGGAGATACTCGTGATAGCCGAGACCTTGGGTGGCAAAATATTTCCAGATGTTCCAGTTCGGCTCGCGCACGTCAATGTTGCCAATGGTTTTCTTCCAATGATTCATGTGCGCAAAGTCGTCACCCTCCACCCAGCAGCCGCCGGGAAAACGGAGGAATTTCGGATGCAACCCGTCCAGCGATTCCGCGAGATCGGGACGCAGACCATGATCCTTCCACGTTTTTTTTGGCAACAGCGAAACCATGTCGAGGAACAAAACACCTTTGCCGTCGCCGGAAATTTCCAGCTTCGCCTGCGGGTCACTACCGCTCGCCGTTAAATCCAGCGTGTGATAATCCCAGTTGCCGACGACGCCTGAAATTTCCCCGCTCGCGAGCACCGTGCCGTTCGTGCTCAAAATTTTTGCGGTGAGCTTGCCGTTAAAATTTTCTGAACGCGCAGCGAACTTCAGAGTATAGCCGTCGCCGCTCACAATGTTCATACCCCAGTAGCCTTCGTTGACCAGTGAGAACGCGCCGTCCATTTTCACACGAAGCGCTTTGCGATTGAATGGATTCAGCGGCGGGATCGGCGGCTTGGCCTGCACGTCCGCCGTGCTGATGGTCGCCTCGCTGTTGTCGTCGGCGCTCGTGAACGTCCAGCTCTCCGGCGTGTCCGCGTCCTCGAACGAGCGGTTGCGCACGAGTTCGGGATAAATGCCGCCATCGGCGGAGAGGTTGATATCCTCAAAGAAAATGCCCCACAGCGTCGGTGAAATCGCGTGCACCGGATGTGCCACGTCCACGGAAATTTTGGCGGCGGGTGCGGCGATGAGGCTGGCGGTGGTCAGACCCAGCAATCCAGTTATCAAGAGTCGTTTCATAGTTGTGACGGGATGAGGCGTTGGTCAGCCAGATTTGTCAGGTTGAAGTTGAGGTCATGGAAAAACTAGTCGCTTAAAATCAGTTCAGGCCGACGGCGGAGTTTTGCCACCTTTGATGGCGCCGAGCAACATCAGCACGCCGAACACGAGGAGCACCGCACCCCAGATGAGGTTGATGTTGATGCCGAGCGAAACGGATTCGGAACCTTTGACGAGGCCGAACACGGCGAGCAGCGCGCCGATGAGTGTGAACATGAGGCCAATCGGCCAGCGGATATCGAGTCCCATAAATTTATTTTAGTTTAGGTTGTTGGTTTGGTTCACCAGAAAATCAGGTTCAAGATGATGCAGACAATCAGCAGCACCACACCCACGACGGCGGGACGCTGATAAATCGGCGCGTTGTTGTCCACGATTTTTGGCGTGAGCGAATAGACGAGGCCTTTCAAATCGGCGTCCGACTTCGTGCGGCTGGTCGCGAGCGAAATCACCAGCGTCAACGTGAAGCACGCGATGAACGCGAAAGCGGCGAGCCAGAAGTTTTGCGCCATTTCGCTGGGGAAGATGGAGACGACTTTGAGATAACCGCCCTTGATGCCGGGCGTATTGCCTTGCGCGATGGTCAGCGCGTGGAACAGCGCGGAGCTGCCGATGCCGCCGAACAGACCGAGGAATGCGCCCGTTGCCGTGGTGCGTTTCCAGAACATGCCCAGCAGGAACGTCGCGAACAGCGGCGCGTTCACGAAGCCGAACACGAGCTGGATGATGTCCATGCAGTTGTTATACATCGAGGCGAAATACGCCGCGCCGATGCTCAACAAAATGCCGACGACGGTAATGACTTTGCCCATCCACATATAATGTGCGTCGCTCTTACCCTTCGCAAAGTAGGCCTGATAAATATCGTAAGTGAACACGGTGTTGAACGCCGTCACGTTGCCCGCCATGCCGGACATGAAGGACGCGAGCAAAGCCGTGAGCGCGAGACCGAGCAGACCGGCGGGGCAATATTTTTTCACGAGCGAAAGAATCACGCCGTCGTAATCATTTTCCGCCACGCTGTTGTAAAGTCCTTGTTCGATTTGCGTGTCGGTCAGTTTGCTCGCTGTGTTCGCGGCAATGAGCGAAGTGATTTTGCCCGCGTCAACCTTTTTGCCGAGGTCATCGGCAATGTTAGCCGCGTTACCGTTTTTCACATCAGCAATGGCTTTGTCATAATTCGCCTGCGCGATGACTGGCGGCGGGATGCGATAACCCTTATCCGGCAACGTGGTCAGCGCGGCGGCAATCATGCCGGGCACGATGACGAGGAACGGAAAAAACATTTTCGGCACGGCGGCGACGAGCGGCGTATTGCGCGCGGCGGTCATATTTTTCGCGGCCATCGCGCGTTGCACCACGAGGAAGTTCGTGCACCAGTAACCGAAGCTCAAAACGAAACCGAGACCGAAGATCATCGCGAACCAATCCACACCCATCGGGTTGTGCGTCGGGCCGGCGAGGACGGGTTGCCACGCGCTCGTCCACGCGTTCGGCGCGTAAGTCGTGCCAGCATCTTTGAGATAAATCGCGGCGGGATTGGTCGCGACGGTTTGCAGTGCGGAATTCATCGAATGCCAGCCGCCAACATCTTTGAGGCCGAGATAAACGACGGGCGCGAAGCCGAGCACAATCATGAAGAACTGCAAAACTTCCGTGTAAATCGCCGAGGTGAGTCCGCCTTTCAAAACGTAGAGCAGCACCACGCCGGAGCTGACGAACAGCGCGAAGTTGTAATCCCAGCCGAGCAGCGCGTGGAGCAATTTCGCCAGCGCATTCATCGAAATGCCGGACGCAAAAATCGTCATCACCGCGAACGCGAAGGAGTTCAGTGCGCGGACGCGTTCGTCAAAACGCATCTTCAAATATTCCGGAACGGAACGCGCTTTGGAGCCGTAATAAAACGGCATCATGAACACGGCGAGAAAGATCATTGCCGGAATCGCGCCGACCCAATAGAAGTGCGCGGTGGAGATGCCGTATTTTGCCCCGCTCGCGGCCATGCCAACGAGTTCCAGAGCACCAAGATTCGCCGAAATAAACGCGAGGCCGGTGACCCACGTTGGGATTGAACGCGCAGACGTCAGGAAGTCCGCCGAGGTTTTCATGTAACGCGATAGCGCCAAGCCGATGCCGATGACAAAGGCGACGTAAGCGATGAGGATGGTGTAATCGATCCACTGAAGTTGGATGGCTTGCATAGTTTTTTAAATGACGACTAGATTTTATTTTGGATAACCATTGGGAAATTTCTGATGCCAGCGCCAGGCGCTTTCGATGATGCTGTGCAAATCTGGATAAATTGGCTTCCAGCCGAGTTCTGTCTGGATTTTCAAACTGCCGGCGACCAACTTCGGTGGGTCGCCCGCTCGGCGAGTTCCCACTTGGATTGGAATCGCGTGACCAATTATTTTACGCGCGGTTTCCACGACCTCTTTCACGGTGAATCCGTTACCGTTGCCAAGATTATAAGTGCGGCTACCGGAGTCGAGCGCTTGCAAAGCAAGTATATGAGCCGAGGCAAGGTCGGCCACGTGGATATAATCGCGAATGCAAGTGCCATCACGCGTCTCATAGTCAGTGCCAAATACCGTTACCTTCTCCCGCTTGCCTTGCGCCACCTGAAGCACGATGGGAATGAGGTGCATTTCCGGGTTGTGATCTTCCCCGCGTTCCTCGGTGGCACCCGCCGCGTTGAAATAGCGCAGGCAGGCGTAGTGCAATCCATGTGTTTTCTCCAGCCAGAACAGGAAGCGTTCCAAAATATATTTTGATTCGCCATAAGGACTGCCCGGAATGATAGCTGCCGTTTCATCAATGGGAATTTTGGCTGGGTGATCAAACAAGTTGGCCGTGGATGAAAGGATGAATTTTTTTACACCATAGTCCATGGCCACCCGCAGGAGATTGAGCCCGTTGGTGACATTATCCCCAAGGTATAAAAACGGACTTTGCATTGACTCGCCCACCAGACTTTTGGCAGCGAAGTGCATGATCGCCTCGGGATGGGTTTGCTGGAAAGCTTCGGCAATGGCTTTCACATCGGCCAGATCGCCTTCAATAAACTTGGCGAGCGGGTGAACTGCGAGGCGATGGCCTTGGCTCAAGTTGTCAAACACCACGACATCGTGACCGGCCTTGATTAGTTGTTCAGTGGCAACACTGCCAATATAGCCAGCCCCACCCGTTACGAATACACGCATGAGATAAATTTTTAGAAGCTATTTTTGAATCAAATTGTCGCCGATAAAAATTTGGTAGTCCTTGATGCGGCCGGCGCCTTCACTTTGGCGCGGCACATATTCGAAGCCGGAAATCGCCTGCGACTTTCCTAAGTCGAGC
>Ga0214190_1000276_pt1 | contig 13838 bp, 7 predicted proteins | sample TroBogEpilimnion_41_FD_153028 | JGI IMG/M metagenome (GOLD analysis project Ga0214190, IMG submission 153028) | Freshwater microbial communities from Trout Bog Lake, WI - 15JUL2008 epilimnion | ecosystem: Environmental > Aquatic > Freshwater > Lake > Epilimnion/Euphotic zone | place: Trout Bog...
GTCTTCCGTCGTGTATCGTTTCCCTTTCATTCGTCTGGTCCTTTCTTAAGTCCCAGACTAACACATCAGCTGGCCCGAAAAAGTGAAGTCACGTCAGGTGTATTTGAAGCCGCAGCACAAACCGCAGCACAAATCACTTTTTGGGAGGGAATTGAATCTGCGTAAGTCGTTGAATTTGTGGTGCACCCACCAGGAGTTGAACCTGGAACCTTCTGATCCGTAGTCAGACGCTCTATCCAATTGAGCTATGGGTGCAACCAAAAGGATGCACAGGCTACCGACCTGGCTTGCCATGTGCAAGATTTTTCAAAAAGCCGAATGGGTCAGTTTGCTCTTGGCCGTGCGCATCGTTGACTTGGCGGCGCACTTTGTTAGCGTGTCCGCAACATGGCCAGCAAACGGATTTCCCGCCTCATCAAAATCCTTTCCGGTGCCGCCGCCGATGCCGAAGATGAAATTTTTCTGCTCGAAGGCCGCCTCGAACGCTTCGTGCATTTTTGGGTGCTCGTCACGCGGCAATTCATCCGGCATCGCTGCCTCGTGCGTGCGTCGGCGTTGTCGTATTCCACGCTCATCGCGCTGATTCCGTTGCTCGTAGTTGCTTTAAGCGTCACCAGCAGTTTGTTGAAAAACCAAGGCGAAGAACAATTTCAGCGCGCCATCGAAAAATTCACCAGCGCGCTCGTTCCACCGGCAACCATTGGCACGAACGTCAATGCTTCCGACAAACACCTCGTTACCATCGTCACGAATAATCCGGCAGTCGCGGCCGAAAATTCCGGGACGAATGAAGTTTCCACAAATCTTGTCGCGACCAGTTATACCACCAACGCCATCAGCGTTGTGCCGGTTAGCGCACAGAAAGAAATGGCCCGTCAAATCTGGATGTTCGTGCAAAAAACCCAGAGCGGTGCGCTCGGCGCTACCGGCGTGGTGCTGCTGATTTTTGTGGCGATCTCATTGTTGGGTCGTATTGAAGAAACCTTCAACGACATTTGGGGCGTCACGCGCGGGCGAAACTGGCTCACGCAAATCCAACTTTACTCCACAGCCATCATGCTTGGACCGCTGCTGCTCATCACTGCGCTCGGACTCGCAGGCGGATCCCAGTTCCAGTCCGCCAAAGATTTCATCGCGCAGACGCCATTCTTTGGAAAAATTATTTTTCAAATATTGCCGCTGCTCGTGTTGTGGCTTGCGTTCGCGTTTGTTTATTTGCTGCTGCCAAACACAAAAGTGAAATTTTCCGCCGCGTTTGTTGGCGGTGCGGTCGCCGGCACACTCTGGCATTTGAATAATGTTTTCGGCTACCTATTCGTCTCCCGCGTTTTCACCAACAGCACGATTTACGGCAGTCTCTATTTGTTGCCGGTGTTCATGGCGGGAATTTATTTATCTTGGGTTATTTTGCTTTTCGGTGTGCAAGTTGCCTACGCCTATCAGAATCGCGCGGCTTATTTGCAAGACCGACTTGCTGACAACATCAACCAACGCGGACGCGAATTTGTCGCGTTGCGTTTGATGACCTGTCTTGGTCAGCGTTTCCAAAATGGTTTGCGCCCCGCGACGGTTTTTCAGCTTTCGGCTGAGCTCGGTATTCCCAGTCGGCTCACGCAATCGGTTTTGCGCACGCTCGCGCACACGCAACTTGTCACCGAAGTGGCCGGTGCCGAAGGCGCGTTCGTGCCCGCGCGCCCGCTCGAAACCATCAACGCCTACGATATTTTGCTCGCACTCCGCACTGGCACCGGACAGGAACTGCCTTTGCGCGAAGAGCCCGCACTCGCGGAAATTTACGGCGAATTTACCCGCATCGAAAAAGCTGAACGCGAAGCTGCATCCTCAATTTCTCTGCTCGCGCTCGCGAACCGCGTGCCGATGCGCGCTGCGTTGGCTGAACCAAAAATTGTTGAGGTGGAAAAGTCTATTGCCGACGTAAAAATAATTTCCGAGCCGGAAAAAGTAGAGCCAGAGCCGCAATTTCCTGAACCCAAAATTTCTGTCACGCCGGAACCGGAAAAAAGCCCAATCAAAACAGAAGCGCCAAAACCTATTGAAAAGACTGACGTTCGGCGCGAGGTCGTGATGCCGGAAGAGAATCGTGAATTCCCACTTTAAGTTTGGTTCAGCCCCACAACTGCCGGTCGAGTGAGCGGAACTGAATTGCCTCTGAAATGTGGTCGGTAGAAATTTTTTCCGCGCCCGCCAAATCCGCAATTGTCCGTGCCACCTTCAAAATTCGGTCGTAAGCGCGGGCGCTCAAATTGTATTCCGTCATCGCGTGCTTGAGCAAATCACGCGTTGATTCATCCAACTCGCAAAATGATTTTAGTTCGCGGGCGCCCATCCGCGCGTTGCACGTCACCTTCGGCTTGCCGGCGAAGCGTTTGGTCTGAAGCTGGCGCGCAGCGATGACACGTTCGCGAATTTGCGCCGAAGTTTCACCTGGTTGAGCGGAGCTCATCTCGCGAAATTTCACCGCCGGAACTTCGATGTGCAAATCAATGCGATCAAGCAGCGGCCCAGAAATTCGGCCGAGATAATTTTGAATCTCGCGCGGCGAAGATTTGGATTCGCTCGGCATCTTTCCATCCGGCGTTGGATTCATCGCCGCAATGAGCATGAATTGACTGGGGAAAGTCATCGTGCCCGCCGCGCGCGAAATCGTGACGATGCCTTCTTCGAGCGGCTGGCGCATCGTTTCCAAAACGCTGCGCTTGAACTCTGGCAATTCATCGAGAAACAAAACGCCGTTGTGCGCGATGGAAATTTCGCCGGGTGTAGGATTGATGTTGCCACCAAGCAAACCGGCGTCGCTCGCGGTGTGATGCGGCGCGCGGAATGGCCGTTGCGTGACGAGTGCCTGACCAGATTTTAACAAGCCGACGATGCTGTGAATCTTCGTAGTTTCAAGCGCTTCACCCAAGGTCAGCGGCGGTAAAATGGTTGCGAGTCGTTTCGCCAACATGGATTTTCCCGTGCCGGGTGGCCCGATTAAAATGACGTTGTGTCCGCCCGCCGCCGCGATTTCCAGAGCGCGTTTTACATTCTCCTGACCTTTGACTTCGGAAAAATCATGTTCGTCATCCGACTTGTGTTCAAAGAGTTTTTCGATGTCCACACGCGTTGGCGCAATTTTTATTTCGCCTTCCAGAAATTGTGCGGCCTCGCGGAGATTCTGGACGGGAATGACATTTAAACCATCAACCACGGCGGCCTCCGCGGCGTTTTCAGCGGGAACTAAAATTCCGGTTTTGCCGTCGGCCTTCGCGCGCAAGGCGATGGGCAAAATTCCTTTGCACGAGCGCACTGCGCCGGTGAGTGCGAGTTCGCCGACAGCAACAAAATGGTCGAGTTGGTCGGTCTCAATCTGTTCGCTCGCGGCGAGCATTCCGAGTGCGATGGGTAGATCGAAACTTGGCCCTTCTTTTTTTACGTCGGCGGGCGCGAGGTTGATGGTCGTCTTGCCCATCGGAAATTTGTAGCCGGAATTGGCGAGCGCGGTGGAGACGCGATCTTTGGATTCTTTCACCGCCGTGTCCGGTAAACCGACTAACGCGATAAAAGTTTCGCCGTAGCCGCAATTCACCTCGACCTCGATGGTGTAAGCGTCAATGCCATTGACCGCCGCTGAAAAAATTCGCGCGAGCATGGCGAAATTTATCACCGGCGGCGCGGCGAAGGCAAAGCCAGAATTGATTTTTCAACTGGCTGCGCCGGATTCTTTCTGGCAAACCATGCCTTTCCCGCAGTCTAAAATCCTGGTTGAACCAAAATAATTATGCGCACATCTCAACTCGCTGGCGGCCTGATCGCCTTTATCTTCAGTGCTTCCGTTGCTTTCGGTGAACTCGCTGCGACCAACGCGCCGTTGCCCGTGACTATCACGGTGGACGCGGCAAAACCTGTCGGCGACGTAAAACCCATCTGGCGTTTTTTTGGCGCTGACGAACCGAATTACGCTTACATGAAGGATGGGGAAAAACTGTTGTCCGAACTCGGTCAACTCGGCGCGTCGCAGGTTTATTTTCGCGCGCATCATTTGCTCACCAGCGGCGACGGCGCGTATGCGCTCAAATGGGGTTCGACCAGCGCTTACAAAGAAGACGCCAATGGCAATCCGGTTTACGACTGGACCATCAACGACAAAATCTTCGACACCTATCTTGCGCGCGGCATCAAGCCGTATGTGCAACTCGGTTTCATGCCGGAAGCGTTGAGCACGCATCCGCAAAATTATCCGCATCATCCGCAGGTAGATCAAAAAGCCGACGCGGGCGCGGGTCAGGCATATCCACCAAAAGATTATGTAAAGTGGGGAAACCTAGCTTACGAGTGGACAAAACATTGCGTGGAAAAATACGGAAAAGTGGAAGTCGAGAAGTGGTATTGGGAAGTTTGGAACGAGCCAAACATCATGTATTGGCACGGCACGCACGAAGATTATTTCAAGCTATACGACTACGCAATTGCCGGCGTGCGCCGCGCGTTGCCGACCGCGCGCGTGGGTGGGCCGGAAACAGCTGGTGGGCCAGGTGGAAAATTTCTGCACGAATTTTTGCAGCACTGCGCGCACGGGACGAATTACGTCACCGGCAAAATTGGTTCGCCGCTGGACTTCATTTCGTTCCACGCGAAAGGCTCGCCGGTCTTCACGAACGACCATGTTCGCATGGCGATGGCCAGCCAGTTGCGAAATATGAATGACGCATTCGCCGTCATCGCGTCGTTTCCAGAATACAAGAAAACGCCCATCGTCATTGGCGAATCTGATCCCGAAGGTTGTGCCGCGTGCCGCGAGCCGCGCGATGCGTATCGCAACGGCACGATGTATTCCAGCTACACGGCGGCGAGTTTTCCGCGCGCGTTGGAACTCGCGGCGAAGCACGGCGTGAACCTCGAAGGTGCGCTGACGTGGGCGTTTGAATTTGAAGATCAGCCGCCGTTCGCCGGCTTCCGCCAGCTAGCGAGCGCGGGACTCGATTTGCCGGTGCTAAATGTGTTTCGCATGTTCGGCAAAATGGACGGACAACAACTCGCCGTGACGAGCAGTGCCGGTTTAAACGCGGAAATCATCCGCGCCAAAAACGTGCGCGGCAATCCCGACATCGCCGCGCAGGCGAGCCTCGGCAAAAATAAATTGTGCGTGCTCGTCTGGTATTATCACGATGATGATTTGTCCGGTCCAGACGCAGCGATTGATCTCGCGCTGAATGGAATTCCGCTCGCGAATGGTAAGGCAAAACTGACGCGCTACGTCATCGACGCTGACCACAGCAATTCTTACGAAGCGTGGAAGAAAATGGGTTCGCCGTTCCCGCTCTCCGTGGCGCAAAACGCGCAATTGGAAAAAGCCGGTCAACTTGCAGCCGTCGGTCAGCCGGAAAGCATCGCTGTGAAAGACAGCGCGGCAGCAGTTAGGTTTTCATTGCCGCGCCAGGGCGTTACGTTGCTCGTGTTCAATTGGGATTAATTCAAGCCAGTGTGTGCGCTTGCTGATTGCAGTGGACTTGGCAACATTCCTTCGCATGGAAATAAAAATCTTTGCCGACGCCGAAGCCGTGGCAATTGCCGCCGCAAAAGTTATCGCCACTGAAGCGCGCGCGGCGGTCGCGGTGCGCGGGAAATTTGTCATGGCCGTGAGCGGTGGCCGCACGCCATGGCAAATGTTGCGCGCGCTGGCCAACGAAGGAGTTCCGTGGCCCAATGTCCACGTCGTGCAAGTGGACGAACGCATCGCGCCCGCCGGCGATGCCGACCGCAACCTGACGCACCTGCGCGAAAGTTTGCTCTCGCACGCGCCGCTGCCGCCGGAACAGATATACGCCATGCCCGTGGAATCAAGCGATCTCGAAGCTGCCGCAAAAAATTACGCACACACGTTGGAGCAAATTTGCGGCACGCCGCCCGTGCTCGACCTCACGCATCTCGGCCTCGGCGCGGACGGCCACACGGCTTCGCTAATTCCCGGTGATTCCGTTTTGGAAGTCACCGACCGCGACGTGGCGCTCACCGGCATTTATCAAAAACGTCGGCGCATGACGCTGACCTATCCATTGCTCAACCGCGCGCGCCGGATTTTATGGGTTGTGACCGGCGCCGAAAAAGTGGAAATGCTTGCGCGCCTACGCGCGGCGGACATTTCGATTCCCGCCGGAAAAATCCGCCAGGAAAATGCGCTAGTGCTCGCTGACCGTGCGGCTGCGGAAAAACTTTAAGCAAAAACTTCCTGCGCGTGGCGGCTGACTTGAAACACCGCCAGACAAACTTGCGCTGTCGCCGGATCGTTTAAGCAAAGCGCGCCTTCGCGGATGCGCGGCAGCGGTTCGCCTTCCAGTTGCAGTGGAAATTTTTCTGCCAGCATTTGCGCGTAAGCTGGAAAACTTTCAAAACCTTCCGCGCGCAACTGCGCGGTGTTCACCAGCCGAAATGTGCCAAAACTATTTTGAAAAGTCTGGCGCATCAATTCCACCAGCAAGCGCCCCATCGTGTAACGTGGATTGATTTCCACGATTGGTTTCAATTTCACAGTGCCGTTTTCAGTCCGATAAACAAAGGCGTCAATGCCAATGGGCCCAGTGAAATCAATTTTTCGCAATTCAATTTCAAGCGCAGCAAAAACTTCGCCATAAAATTCCAGTAACTGATTTGAGATGTCTTTTGGTTCGGTAAACAGGGAAACAATTTTAGCGGGAATCCTTTTGTGATGATGCGATTCGGCGAAGTTGGCGACGAATTGGCCGCGTGCGTCGCACTGCAAGCCAGTGTAACCACACAGTTTTAAACCATTCGCCGTCATTTCGAGTTGGGCGGAAAAATCCAGCTCGCGTTCCAACCACGGCTCGACGACGAGTTCGCGTTTGTGGGCGAATTTATTTTCCAACCAGCGCAGTTGGGGCGGCAAAACTTCCGGTTCAAACAGCCGCATCGCATTGCTGCCCGCGACGCCGAAAGCTTCCTTCAAGACGATTTTGTGATGGCCGCGCGCACGGATTTTGGCAATCACGGCGAGCGCGTCTTTAACTGAATTTACCGCCACGCCGATTTCGTTTTCACCACAAAGCCAATCGTGTTCCCGTAATTTTGACGAGATGATTTGCCGCAGAAAATTGGCGCTCCACGTTTTGGAATAAAGTTGAGCGATTTCTGAATTAAATCTTTTTTCGTCCGCGCGCTTCTCGCCGGTGACGCTGGCAAAAACGGGTTTTAATAATTCAAAGCTGTCCGGGCCCCACGCCCACGGGCGCAAGCTGCCGAGCTTACGGGTTTTTAAATCGCCGACAATTTTGGTTTCCACAAATTCCGGCAATGGAAAACCGGCCGACTTGACGCGACTCAAAAATTCGACGGACGGTTTTTGATTCGTCAGCACGATATCGTCTTGCCGACACAAAAATTGCGGCAGGTTTTCTAGGTCGCGTGCGAGTTGTGCCTGATGCTTGGTGGGATTGAAAGTTTTGCCTTCAGCAATGCGGCCTTCAGCAAACGGATTGAAAACAAAAACGCTCGGCGTGCGGCCTTTGGACTGCGAGTAGACATTTATTTCGGCGATGAATTGCGCGTCGAATCCGGCGGCGCGGCGGCCTTCGACGTTTAGCGAAAATCCTTTTGCGCGCTGGGGCGAGAGCGGAAACTTCAAGACGCGGCAGAACGCGTCCCAGTCGTTTTCGCCGGGATTTTTCCAGCGCCGAAACCATTTTAGCCCGTAAGCAACGTGGCCGATTTCATCGCGATAAATTTTTCCGAGTAGGTCAGAAGTTTCATTATCACCAATGTTGGCAAAGCTTTTGGCAAAGTGGCCGGCGAAGTCGAGGTTTGCCTGCTCGAACGTCAGGCACAAGCTGGAGACGTAATCAATCGGGTGTTCCATCGGCGAGACGCAGCGCCAGAAATAGCCGCTGACGGGCAGTTCGCCGAACTCGATGCCGCAACTTTTCATGCGCTCGATGTAGAGCCGCGTGTGTTCCTGCTCGTCTTTGAGCGTGCGAAAAACGCCTTGGCGAAAGGCGGCGGGCGCGTCAGGAAATTTTAACAGCACGAGCGCCATGAGTTCGGTGGCGAGGAGTTCGTGGTTGCCAAAAAAATGGAGCAGCTTGCCGCGCTCGGATTTTTTTTCGAGCTGGTGCAGACCGGGAAATTCACTTTTGCCGGCGGCGTGCGGTTTGAAGCTTAAATTTTTTGGTCGCGCGGGCGCTACCGGCGTTATGAGCGGAGTGCCGGGACGTTCGTCGGTAATGGAATCGGGCGCGCGAAGTTTTTCTTCGAGCGAGGTGGCGAACAAAACTTGTTCGGCAAATTCACGCAGTTCCATGCGCGCAGCGTAGCGGCTTTTGGCAGAAATCCGCCATTTAATTTTGGTTGCGCGTTTTGCCAAGACACCGCTGTGGCAATGGCTTTGCGTTGGCAATTTTGTTGGGACGCGATATGTTTGCGCCAGTGTTTCCAATGAAAAATTCAGCGCCTATGCGGTCGTTGGTTGGCTTTTGGCTGGCGTTGATATTTTTTTCCTGTGCGACAGCGCGGCTGGTGGCGGAATCGTCGGACTACTTGGTAGATAGCTGGGACATCGAAAATAATCTGCCGAGCAGCACGGTGACTTCCATCGCGCAGACGCCGGACGGTTATCTTTGGGTGGGCACTTACAACGGGCTGGCGCGCTTTGATGGCGCGCGGTTCGTGACATTCGATCCGGTGAACACGCCGGAGTTGACGCAAACGCGCGTGGAAGGACTTTTTCTCGATGCGAAAGGCACGCTGTGGATTAATACGTTTCGCGGCGGGCTGACTTCATATCGCAACGGCGTTTTCAAAAATGAATTTCCGGATCAACGGCAGTTCGATTTGCACAACACGCTGGTGCGCGCCACCACCAATGCCTTGACGTTCGTGACGCAGTTTGGCGATGTGCTGTGGCGTAACTCGGCCGACACGAATGCGAATTGGAAGCTGGTAAAATCTGCCGCCAGCCCGCCGCCGATTTATCATTGTGTGGACGCGGCGGGCACGTTGTGGTTTTTGACGCGCGATGGTCACATTCTACAATTTGCCGATGGTGCGTTTAAAGTGTTGCCGAACGACGGCGGGCTGGCGGGCAGTCATATTTACACGCTCGTGGCGGATGCGCGGGGTCAAATTTGGGCGGGCGCAGAAAATGAAATTGCGCGCTGGAACGGTGCGCAATTTGAGGCGATGACGCCGACGAATAGCACGACGGATGTGCAACCGTTATTTATGTTTCCGATGAAGAACGGCGCGTGGTGGGTGTTGGACGGCGACCGGCTACGCAAAATGGAAGGTCGGATGTGGGTGACGGAAGCGACGCCGTGGCGCGGTTTGCTTGGCTCTGCCTCAGGTCGCGCGATGGGCGCGCACGAAGATAGTGCCGGTGGTTTGTGGTTTAATCATTACGGCAACGGATTATTTCACATCACACCGGAGGGAAATTACGAGCGCATCACATCACAAAATAATTTACCTGGCGACCGCGTGGGCGCTTGGTTCCAAAGCAGCGACGGCGGCATTTGGGCGGGCGTGGATCATGGCGGCTTGGCGCGGTTGCGCGACCGCTGGTTTCATACGCTGGGCACGGCGGAAGGATTGCCCGCGCGCACCGCGCTGTCGGTGGCCGGTGATACCAATGGCACTGTGTGGATTGGCACGGCGGGCGGCGGGTTGTGTCGCTTGGTGGATGGGAAAATTTCGCGTTATGCGGTGGGCGCAAGTGCGTCGGCGAATATTATTTTTTCCATCGCGCCGCGCGCGGATGGTGGCGCGTGGCTGAGCGCGGCGGAAGGTGAAGATTTCTTTCAATTACTCGACGGGCGCATTCAGCGCGTGTCGTGGGATGTTCACGGGATAAAATCCATTTTGGTTGATCATCAGAACCGCATTTGGATGGGGCTTAAGGCCGGCATCGCATGGTGGGCGGGCAGTGACCGTCATGTATTCAATGTCAATAGCAACGGATTCATGCCAGCCATCCGCGCGCTGGCAGAAACGCCGGACGGCAATGTGTGGGCAGGGGCGGATGACGGCACAATTTTTCGTTGTAATCAGGAAAAAATGGATGCGTTCCACGCGACAGATGCGCTGGCCGGACAGCCCATTTATTCATTGCATGCGGATGCTTCCGGCACGTTGTGGGCGGGAACTTTTCGCGGCGGCTTGGTGCGTTTCCGAGATGGAAAATTTTCGCGGATCACGGCTAAGCAGGGTTTGCCGGCCGATGTCATCAGCCAGATTTTGGAAGACAACCACGGACGTTTTTGGCTGGGCACGCATCAGGGAATTTATTGCGTAAAGAAGACGGAGTTGAATGCCTGTGCGGACGGTCGGGTGGCTTCGGTGAATTATGTCGGCTATGGTCGGCACGATGGCTTGCCCGCGCTGGAATGTTCCGATGGTTATCAACCAGCAAGCTGGCGCGGACCGGATGGAAAATTGTGGTTCACCACCGTGCGCGGTGTGGTGTGGGTGAATCCGGATGAAGTGACGGCGCAATCCGCACCGCCGCCGGTGGTGGTCGAAGAATTGCGCGTGGACGGCGAAACCTTTCCGCTCACGGCGGGAACCATTGTCGTGCCGCCAGGACACGCACAATTTGATTTTCGATTTACCGCTTTAAATTTTGATGCCGGAGAACGTGCACGGTTTCGTTATCGGCTGGAAGGATTTGATTCCCGCTGGGTGGACGCAGAGACGTTGCGCACGGCGCATTACGGCCATTTACCGCCGCGCACGTATCGTTTCCACGTCATCGCGTGCAACAATGAAGGCATTTGGAACAATGCCGGCGCGACTGTGACGTTCACGGTGAAACCATATTTTTACCAGACGAACTGGTTTATGTTTCTCGCGAGCATCACCATTGTTGGCGGCGTGTCATTTGGCGTGCGGCGTGCGGCCACGCGGAAATATCGTCGCAAGCTGGCGCAGATGGAAAAGCAACACGCAATCGAACGCGATCGCGCACGCATCGCGAAAGATATTCATGATGATATCGGCGCAGGGTTGACGCAGATTACTTTGCTAACGGAACTTGCCCGCCGCGATCCGGAACAGACGAATGCGAATCTCGAACGCATCACAGGCTCCGCGCGAATGTTGACGAAGGCGATGGATGAAATTGTGTGGGCAGTGGATCCGCAGCACGACACGATCGCGGGTTTGATGGATTACATTTCCGCCTATGCGGAAGATTATTTGCGCGTGGCGGGTGTGCGTTGCCGTATGGATTTGCCAGTGGAACTTCCGATTACGCGCGTGGACGCCGAAGTGCGCTATAATTTATTTTTGGCGTTGAAAGAAGTTTTGAACAACATCGTCAAACACGCGAAAGCTTCGGAAGTCTGGTTGCGACTGCAGCTCGCGCCCGGGCGGCTTACGTTGGAGATTGAAGATAATGGTCAAGGGCTGAGTGCGTCGAACAACGCCGCCAGCGCCGAGCGCCTTTCGTCCGGTTCCGGCCTGGGAAATTTGGAGAAACGCCTCGCGTTGGTTGGCGGCCGTTGCGAAATTAACAGCGATGCTGGCAAGGGCACGCGCGTCGCGTTGACGGTATTTTTAAAAAATGCAACATCGCCAGTTGTGGCGATTGGCAGGGAAGGAACGGCGAATTAAGTTATGAGCAAGACCAAATCCATGAGCATCGCCGTTTCCATCGTTGAGGACGACCCGCAGGTGCGGAGCAGCCTCGCCAAGCTGATTGACGGTTCGCCCGGCTATCGCTGTGTGAGCCGCCACGGCAGCGCGGAAGATGCGTTGCTGGAAATTCCTAAAGTGAAGCCGGAAGTGGTTTTGATGGATATCAATTTGCCTGGCTTGAACGGCGTGGAATGTGTGCGGCGATTGAAACCGCAATTGCCCGGCGCGCAGATGATCATGCTCACCGTGTATCAAAACACGGAACATATTTTTAACGCACTCGCGGCGGGCGCCACGGGTTACATGCTCAAGCAAACCCCGCCGGCGGAACTTTTGCAGGCTATCAAGGAAGTTCATGGTGGCGGATCGCCGATGAGCAGTCACATCGCGCGGAAAATTGTGCAGTCGTTTCAGCATTCGCCGGCGGCTACCGCTGAAGCCGAAAGTCTTTCGCCGCGCGAAGCGGAAGTTTTAGATTTGCTGGCGAAAGGATTTCTCTACAAAGAAATCGCCGAACAGATGAAAGTGAGCTACGCCACCGTGCACACGCACATCCGGCACATCTACGAAAAACTTCACGTTCGTTCCCGCACCGAGGCGGTGGCCAAACATCTTGGCCAAAACCGTCCGCGCCACGAATTGGCTTCGGCCGCTTGATTTTCCCCTGCACGTTTCTGCGGTCTTCACAAGTTCCCGTCTGTAACCATAACTGGCGATGAGGGCATCAACAGTTCTGGGGATAGCGGGTAATTGAGAATGGGTTATATTTTCAGCATGCCCATTACTCCTGAAATCAAAGCGACGGCTTGTCATCCCCTCATGGCAAGTCATCGGTATCAAAATTCAGGAATCAGTATCGAATCCGCCCAACCGTAGTCTCACAAACTTAAAAACCATGAAAAAGTATAGTAATACATCAATCATTTCAACTTTCATCGCTTGCTGCGTGTTGCTGCTCGCTTCGGTGGGTTGGGCTGACACTTCCAGTTTCACTTCTGCCGGAACTTACACTTGGACCTGTCCGCTGGGGGTCTCGAATGTGCAGGTTCAAGCTTGGGGCGGCGGCGGTGCGGGTGGTAGCGCCCATCGACATACATATAATTCAGCTGGTGGCGGTGGCGGCGGCGGTGCGTATGCCGCCAGCACGGTGAGTGTCACTCCCGGAACCGCTTATACCATAGTTGTCGGCGGCGGCGGACCGGCTACTACTGCCACAACTAGTGCGCCTGGAACTGCTGCTCCTGGCACTAACTCCTCATTTGGCAGCACTATTGTCGTGGCCGCTGGCGGCGGTGGTGGATCGGACGCTGATAATGGCTATAATACGGCTTTTGGGACCGGTGGCACTACGGCAAGTTCTACTGGCACAATTAAATTTGCGGGCGGCAATGGACAGGGGGGTAGCAGTAGCCATTTCTCCGGCGGCGGTGGCAGCAGTGCTGGAACCGGTGCCAATGGCAATAATGCCTCCGGCTCCTACCTTGGTGGCGCGGCACCCACCGGTGGTGGTGCGGGTGGTAATGGCGTTAACGGTGTGGTCACTGCTGTTGGTAGTCCTGGTCAAGCACCCGGTGGTGCTGGTGGTGCCGGTGCGAATTATGCCAACACTACGGAAACCGTTGGTGGCAACGGTGCGGCGGGTCAAGTGATTTTGACTTTCACCAACAATTATGCCCAAGTCAACGTGGAAACCGCTGCTGACGGCAGCGGTTCACTCGTCGCGCTACAAAATGTGTCGGCGGGAAATTCCATCACCGTCTATTCTATTGGTCGCACCACTAGTGGATCCGGTAGCCTATTTATATCCAATGCGCCGGCCGTGTGGTCGTTGGTGAACATATCCGGCAATGTGGTGAGTGGTGACTTGGTTCCGGCAGGCGACAACCGCAGCGCGGTCTTCACCGCGCATCTTTCCGGCAGCGCAAAAATTCAGGCGGTGGTGCCGGGGCTCACAGGGCAAACCAATGCGTCTGGGCTAATCACAGTGCCATCCACCGGCGTGATTGCCGCTTGGACCAATAATGTGGATAGCACCTGGACGGGCGGCACCCTTAATTGGAACCCCAGTGTTCCCAGTGTTGCGGGTGACACGGCCATTCTCGGTGTGGGCACGGCGTTACGGACGGTTACACTAAACGCCAACGAGAGTCTCGGCACCCTCTCTTTGACCAACCCTAACTCGTTTGTCGTTACCG
>Ga0214190_1000282_pt1 | contig 13582 bp, 10 predicted proteins | sample TroBogEpilimnion_41_FD_153028 | JGI IMG/M metagenome (GOLD analysis project Ga0214190, IMG submission 153028) | Freshwater microbial communities from Trout Bog Lake, WI - 15JUL2008 epilimnion | ecosystem: Environmental > Aquatic > Freshwater > Lake > Epilimnion/Euphotic zone | place: Trout Bog...
CGTAGCACGGCTGGTGATACATCACCTTGTCGCCGGGATTGATGAGCGCGCGGCAGGCGAGGTCGAGGCCTTCGCTGACGCCGACGGTGATGATGACTTCGTTTTCCGGCGCGTAGCTGACGTTGAAATTTTGCTCGACGTATTTGTTGATGGCGCGGCGCAGTTCGATGAGGCCGAGGTTGGACGTGTAATGCGTCTTGCCCTTTTCGAGCGCGTAGATGCCGGCCTCGCGGATGTGCCAGGGCGTGTCGAAATCCGGTTCGCCGACGCCGAGCGAGATGGCATCCTTCATCTTGGCGACGATGTCAAAAAAGTCGCGGATGCCCGACTTGGGCAGGTTGACAACGTGCTTGGCGATGAAACGTGACTGGTCCATTTAATCAGAAAAGCATAGAGAACAAACATTGCGTCGGCAAACGAATACAAGAGCGCGCGCATTTGAAACAGCCTACAGCGCGTCAAACAAACTGAAATAATGCCCCTTGCCTATGCAATGGTTACTTGTTAACAATTTCAACATGATTGACGGCAATGCCAGCAGCGAACAACTCGCATCTGTTTTTGAAGCGGCGAAAGTTTTGAACACGTCCATCGACACAATTCGGCGATGGGAAAAAAAAGGACTTATTAGATGCGAACGGAATGGGAACGGACATCGGTTGTTCAGCATGGAAGAATTGCAACGAACGCAGCAAAAATACCTGAACGGGGATAGCAGCGGCGGGAAATATCAAATACTCAAGAGCAAGCCAACGAAGTATTCAGTGATTGAACTCTTTGCTGGCTGTGGCGGATTGGCGTTGGGTTTCAAGAATGCAGGACTCAATGCTGAACTGCTGGTCGAGATTGAAAAAGATTGCGTCGCAACTCTGAAAAAAAATCTGCCGGATGTTCGCAGCGAATGCACCGATGTCGCGAAGATTGATTTTCGCCCTTGGAAAAACAAAGTGGACATAGTTTCCGGCGGCTTTCCCTGTCAGGCTTTCAGCTACGCAGGTCAGGGTCGCGGCTTTGGCGAAACTCGCGGGACTTTATTTTTTCAATTTGCCCGCTGCGTCGAAGAAGTCCGCCCCAAAATTGCCGTTGGCGAAAATGTCCGTGGTTTGTTGATGCACGACCAAGGCCGGACTTTGCAAACGATGGTCAAAACGCTGGAAGATTTGGGCTACAAGGTTTACACACAGCTTTTGAGGTCTCAGTTTCTCGATGTGCCACAAAAACGCGAACGGCTTTTTATCATCGCATTGGACAAATCATTTTCGCATCCGGCATTTTTCCCGAAGGAGCGTGACTACACAGTTTCCATGCGCGAAGCATTGGCCGACTGTCCGCCTTCACCGGGGCAAAAGTATCCTGAAAAAAAAGCAAAAATCATGGCGCTCATTCCGCCGGGCGGCTATTGGCGAGATTTGCCATTGGAATTACAGCGCAGTTATATGGGTGCAAGTTTTCACCATGAAGGTGGACGGACGGGCATGGCTCGGCGTTTGTCTTGGGATGAACCGTCATTGACACTTACTTGCAATCCCGCACAGAAACAGACCGAGCGCGGCCACCCGAAAGAAAATCGCCCGCTCAATGTTCGTGAATATGCACGCATCCAAACTTTTCCAGACCGCTGGCAATTTCACGGTTCGACATCGTCACAGTATCGGCAAATCGGGAATGCTGTCCCAGTCAATCTCGGCTACCACGTTGGCCGCTGTCTGATTGCAATGCTTGATGGAAAATTTGACCCGAAAACAATGGTCATCCACGGCGGGAAAACAAAGCCATCGTTACAGTCAAACTTTGCCTTTTAATTTCTTTGCAAGTTTTTTTACAACGCCTTCAATCAAGCCGTCCGAATCAGCCTCTTCGGCAACGGAAACGAATGCGGCAATTAGTTCGCCATAAAAAGTCTCCTCGCCAGATAAGCGATGCCAGAAATCTTCTCCGACGATGACAGGGAAATTATGTTTGTCACGGATGCGCCGGTAATGGCCGCTCAATTCATCATCGTTTCCGTAGGCAACTCCGACAATCAGATCGGTGAGCTGCAGTCCTTTTACCTTGTTTGTCCGTGCAAGATTTCTGATGGATGCAAATTTGTCTACGATTGTGGTTACGTCGTCTTTATTGATTGTGTTTGGCCCGAGCTTGAGCTGACAGTATTTCCGCCGCCCGTCGATCGCGTCTTCAAATTCCAGATCAAGGCCTGGAATCTTGCTCCCAAAACCATCAAGGACTTCGCTGCAAAAGAACTGCATCTGTGTTCCAAAGGTGGTGTTAATGGAAGTTCCCAATACTCTCGGATATAAAAGCGCCTTGGCAAGGCTTTCAGGCTCTGTGTCTCCGCACAAAATTTTAGCCAAATAGTATTGTGTGAACGGATTAATTTTGAATTTCGCCAGCTTGTCTAGCTTTTCAATGTTGGCCTTGTGTGGCAACGCAATCTTTTCGCGAAAAAACTTTTTGGCCTTCAACAAAATTTGCTGCTTTTGGCTTGGTGACATAAACTTGAGGTCAATCGTATGGCCGACATATTCACCCGTGTCAAGCGCTCCGCTGTGATGTCCCGCATCCGCTCACATGGAAATAAGTCCACGGAAGCCTCGCTGGCAAAATTATTTCGCAGTCAAAAAATCTGTGGATGGCGGAGGCAGATGGAAATTCGTGGCGGCCAGAAAACGAAATTCAGGGTAAAACCCGATTTTGTTTTTGGAAAACAGAAGCTGGCAGTTTTTGTGGACGGCTGTTTTTGGCATGGCTGCCCACGGCACGGCCATCAACCAAGAGACAACCGCAAATTTTGGAAAAATAAATTTGCCCGCAATCAGGCGCGTGACCGCTTTGTGAACCGCACTTTGCGACGGTTGGGCTGGCGCATTATTCGGATTTGGGAATGTTCATTAAAACGGCATCCAGAAACTTGCATTAAACGACTTCAACGTGCCTTGAAATAATTTTTCACGGCGCGACCTTGAGCCGTTCCGTTTCCTCGACTTTGCCGCCGAGCAGGAAGCCGTGTTCCTTGTAGGAGCGCAGCATGAAATGCGTGGCCGTGGAGAGCACGCCCTCGATGGTGGAAAGTTTTTCCGAGACGAACGCCGCGACCTTTTGCAGGCTCGCGCCGTTGACGAACACCAGCAGGTCGTAGCCGCCGGACATGAGGTAGCAGGATTCCACCTCGTCGAACTTGCTGATGCGCTCGGCCAGGCGGTTGAAACCGCCGCCGCGCTCGGGCGTGATGCGCACTTCGATGACGGCGCGAACGACACCGGTATCCTCGTGCGAGAGGTTGATGACTGGGCGGAAGCCCAGCAGCACGCCCTCGGCCTTGAGCGCGGCGAGCTGCTGGTTCACGTCGGCTTCGGACAGGTTGAGCATCTGCGCCATTTGCGCGGTGTTGAGGCTGCCACCTTCGAGCAATAGTTTGACAATTGGCTTCATCGGACGCGCAGTTTCGCAAAAATTCGCCGCAAATCCATCTTAAATTCACAGCGTCTAAGGTTTGGGCGCGTAAGACTTTTCATGGTTTCACTGACAAACAATCGACTTGCGTCAGCAATTTTGTTTGCGGTTCAAAAAACAACTCGGACAGTTTGCTTTAGCGCATTGGGCTGATGTTGAACAGGGGCGAAATCAGCGAATCTAATCATCAATTTTCGCGTGGTAAACTGGTTTTCGGGTATTGTCATATCATGTTGATTTTCATAAAGATATAAGTTGTATTAGAAATTGACACGTTCCCCTGCTATGTCTTACCGTGTTATGGCAATGGTGTCGCACTGAAATGTCTTCAGGCGTCAAACCACCTTGCCAGAGAAATTCTTTAGTTCCGAGGTTCCTTTATGAGTAATGCAACAACGGGCGTGCCGTCGTCGGGTGGCGCGCAAAAAGTTTCGGCCATCAATGAGGTGGTCATCCGCATCGCGGGCAATTCGCAGGATGGTATTCAGGCCATCGGCGGCTTTCTCGCGCGCCTCGCGGGGCGTAGTGAGCAGGAAGTCATGACCTTCATGACAATTCCCGCCACGATCTCCGGCGGCGCCTCCATTTTCCAAGTGCGCATGGGCAGCGGCGAGGTGTTGAGTTCCGGTGACGAGGCAGATGTGCTGCTCGCGTTCTACCAGCACAGCTACGACGCGCATATTGCCTCGCTGAAAAAAGGTGGCATCGTGCTTTACGATTCTGACCACGTTGTGCCGAACGAAGAACTCAAACAAAAATATCACCACCTCGGTATTCCGATTTCCGGCCTGACGGTAGAGGCGATCGGTGGCACCGCCAAGGACAAGGGCAAAAATATTTTCGCGCTCGGCCTCATCGCCAAGATGTTCGACCTGAACATGCCGAAACTGGAAAAATTAATCGGCGAACGTTTCACCGGCAAAGATCCGAGCATTTTGAACAACGCGCTCGCTGCGTTTCATGCCGGGCACGCAAATCCGCTCGGCAATGTGCTCGAAACTTTCAAGTTTGTTGACGCGCAGAAGAAGGACGGCCAGCAGGTCGTGATGAATGGCAATGAAGCCATCGGTTACGGGCTCATCGCCGCCGGCGTGCGTTTCGGTGCGGGCTATCCGATCACGCCATGGACGGACATCATGGAATTGCTCCGACGCGAGCTGCCGAAATACGGTGGCTGTTTCATCCAGACGGAAGACGAAATCGCCGCGATTTCGATGGCCATCGGCGGCAGTTACGCCGGTCGCGTCGCGGTCACGGGTTCGAGCGGTCCCGGAATTTCGCTCAAGACTGAAGCGCTCGGTTGGGCGATCATGGCGGAAATGCCGCTCGTCATTATTGACGTTCAGCGCGGTGGTCCTTCGACCGGCATGCCGACGAACATCGAGCAGTCCGATTTGAACATCGCCGTCAACGGCGGTCACGGCGACGCCCCCCGCGTTGTCATCGCGCCGGCGAATGTCGAAGATTGTTTCTACATGGCCATTGAAGCGGTGAACATCGCGCGGAAATATTCTGTGCCGGTCATTTTGCTGACCGATCAAGGCATCGCCACGCGCATCGAAGCGTTCGTCGAACCGAACCTCGAAAAAGTTTGCCAGAACATCGGGCCGGATTTCACGCCAATCGCCGATCACAAACCTTACGATCTCTCCGCCGCGAATGGTATTTCGCATCACGTTCCGCCGGGCACCAAGATCAACAGCGGCAAATATCCGATCGTCACCGGTCTTGAACACGACGAACTCGGCCATCCGACCGGCTCGCCGAAATTGCACATGCAGATGACCGCCAAACGCCGCAAGAAATTGCAGGCGCTCGCGGCGACACTGCCGCTGCCGAAAATCTACGGGCCGTCCGAAGGCAACGTCTTGCTCGTCGGCTGGGGGTCCACCGAAGGTCCCATCAAGGAAGCCGTGGACCGCGCGCGCGCCGCTGGCGATAGCGTTTCCTCGATTCACATCAAGCACATCAACCCATTGCCGAATGGATTGGAAAATATTTTCTCCGGCTTCAACCACGTGCTCGTTGTCGAGATGAATGACGAAGGCCTCTACGGCTTCGGTCAGTTCGGTGCGATTCTGCGCGCTCGTTATTGCGATCCGAAGATTCAGGGCATCAACAAGACCGACGGCCTCACTTGGAAGGTGAAGGAAATTCTCGAACGCACCAAAACCAATTTGTCCGCCGGCCTGAGCAAAATTTAATTTCAACCGCGAAAAACTATGAGCGAAACTTTACTCGAAAAACCCGCCGTCAACGCCGCTGCGCCTGTCACTGAAGAACGCAAGGGACTGACCAAAAAAGAAATCGCCGCCGACCACCCGACGTGGTGCCCCGGCTGCGGCGACTTCTCCGTCCTCGCGCTGTATTTCAAGCTGATTGAAAAGCGCAAGATGTGGCACGAGAAAATCACCACCGTCGCGGGCATCGGTTGTTCCAGCCGTTTCCCTTACTTCGTGCAGGCGCACGGAGCGCATTACATCCACGGCCGCGCGCTGCCGTTTGCGTCTGGCATTTCCCTCTCGCGCCCCGATCTGCACGTGTTCGTGTTCGGTGGCGACGGTGATGCCTTCTCCATCGGCGGCAATCATTTCAACCACACCGCGCGCAAGAACATCAAGATGACCTATTGCGTGATGGACAACTGGGTTTACGGCCTGACCAAGAAACAGACTTCGCCCACGTCGCCGCTCGGCTTCAAGAGCAAGACCGACATCTGGGGCGCGGTCGATTATCCGATCAACCCGCTTAAGCAAGCCATCGCCGCCGGGGCCACGTTCGTCGCGCGCACCACGCACACGAATCCGAACCACGTCTTGCAGATGATGGAAGCCGCGATGGATCACGATGGTTTCAGCTTCATCGAATGCTTGAGCGAATGCGTCGAGTTCTACGAAGGCGCGTTCGACGCGAGCAATCCGCGCAAGGGCGGCGTGTTCAACGAAGTTCCCAAGACGCACGATGTCACGGACGAACTCGCGGCTTACAAGCTCGCCGGCACGGATTTCCCCGGCCACTTCGGTATTTTCTACAAGGTCAATAAGCCGACCAAGAACGCCAAGGAAGCTGAGATCATCAAGAACTACCAGAGCAAAGTCACCGGCCAGCAGCCGTGGCAGATTCTCCAGAAAAATTTCGACAAGATGAAATAATTTCGCATTTGCGAATTGCGATATACGATTTACGAGTCCGGTGCAAACCGGGCTCGTAATTTTTTATGGCGCGACAATCGTAAATCTAAATCGAAAATTTCCATGGCGCACATCCACGAAAAAATTGATTTCACCGTCGCGATTTTCATCGTTCACGACGCGAAGATTCTCGTCATTCATCATCGCAAGCTCGGCAAATGGCTGCCGCTCGGCGGGCACATCGAATTGGACGAAGATCCGGAAATTGCCGCTCTCCGCGAGGCGAAGGAAGAAAGCGGCCTCGACGTGGAATTGATCGGCGAACGTCCGCCCACAACGTCGCCCGGCACGCGCGCCCTCATCGCGCCGCGTTTTCTCGACATCCATCGCATCAACGAAACGCACGAGCACATCGGCATGATTTATTGGGCGCGACCGGCAGCGCCGGTGGGCCACCAAACGCCGTCAGACGGCGTTTCGACGAACCCCGTTTTGGCGACTGCCGAGCATCACGACATCCGCTGGTGTAGCCGTGACGATTTGGAAAAATTGTCACCACCGATGACTGATGCGGTGAAATGGTATTGCCATCAGGCGCTCGCTGAGATTGCTAAAGCCGCGTGAATATTCGTCAAAAACGTCAGTGGCTCTGCTTCACGATTGAAGGAATGAATTCCTTCAGCACCGTGCTGTATTTCAATTACCTGTATTTTTTCCTTCAGGCCAAATTTGGATTCAGCGACAAGGCGAATCTCGCCGTTGCCGCGCTGCTTGGACTTTGTTACGCGCTGTCGTCGTGGCAGGCCGGAAAGCTGGCGCGGCGCTGGGGATATTTCAACGCGCTGAAAATCGGCTTTGGCATCATGGCCGGCGCGTTGCTCGTTGGCGCACAACTCGGTTCCGCTGTTGGTCAAATTGCCGCTGCCGTCATCGCCACCTTTGGAATGTGTTTCACCTGGCCCGTGCTGGAAGCGCTCATCAGCGAAAACGAAACGCCCGAACGCGTGCCGCATGCTATCGGCATTTACAACATCACTTGGGCGGCGACCAACGCCGGCGCCTTTTTCATCGGCGGCACGCTCATCGAAATGTTCGGCTACCGCAGTATTTTTTACATTCCGTTCGGTATTCTCGCTGGCCAATTGGCGTTGACGTTGTGGCTGGAAAAAATGCCCAAACCTGCCGCGCTGGAAAATAATTCTCCAATCTATCGTGACGCCAACCAGCCCGCTCCGGCGATTGCCAAAAATTTTCAGCAACTTGCATGGCTCGCAAATCCATTTGCCTACATCGCCATCAACACGCTCATCGCGGTGTTACCGGGAATCGCCGCAAAATTTCAGCTCACGCCGATGCTCGCAGGCTTTGCGTGTTCGCTTTGGGGCTTTGTGCGGCTCGCGGCCTTCGTGGCCTTGTGGCGGTGGCCGGGCTGGCACTACCGGTTTCGTTGGTTGGTGGCAGCTTTCAGCGCACTCGTATTGTCGTTCGCCACAATTCTCATCGTGCCGAATCTCGCGGTGCTGCTGGTGGCGCAAATCTTTTTCGGCGTCGCCATCGGGCTGATTTATTATTCGTCGCTGTTTTACTCGATGGACGCGAGCGACACCAAGAGCGAACACGGCGGCATCCACGAAGCGGCCATCGGTGCCGGCAATTTTTTCGGGCCGGCGGTTGGCGCTTTGTCACTCCAGTTTACCGCGCAAGACGCCAATGCCGGCGCGTGGGCCGTGTCAGGTTTGTTGTTGGCGGGACTCGGCGGTTTGTTGTGGCTGCGAAAATCGGCGAATTAAATTCGCTTTAGTTTTTTGCGCCAACGGCTTTAGACTGCGCCCGCAATTCATTTATGAAAGCTGTGCCCATTTCTTCTGCGCTGTTCACGTTGAACCGCGAGCGCCTCGTCCAAAAATTGTTGCCGCGTTCGCTCGCCGTTTTTAACGCCAACGATATTCAGCCCACTAACGCCGACGGTTCGATGGGCCACCTGCAAAACGCCGACCTGTTTTATCTCACTGGCGTGCATCAGGAGGAAACGATTTTATTGCTCGCGCCAGACGCGTTTGATCCGAGCCAGCGCGAAATTCTTTTTGTGCGGCAGCCGAATGAACACCTCGCTATCTGGGAAGGGCACAAACTGACGAAAGAACAAGCCACGCAAATATCCGGCGTGAAAAATGTGAAGTGGCTTACAGAATTCCCAATCGTTTTCCGTTCGCTCGCGTGTGAGTTGGAAAATATTTATCTCAACTCCAATGAACATCAGCGCGCCGACGTGACCGTGGAAACGCGCGACCGCCGTTTCCTGCGTGAATGCCAGAAGAGTTTCCCGCTGCACCATTACAGACGCCTCGCGCCGATTATGCATGAGCTGCGTGCGGTGAAATCACAACACGAGATTGACGCTATCAAAGCGGCTTGCGACTTGACTGGCAAAGGTTTTAAGCGCGCATGCAAATTTGTGAAGCCCGGCGTGAACGAAGCAGAAGTTGAGGCGGAGTTCGCCCACGAATTCATTCGGGCAAAAGGTCAATTCGCCTACAACCCGATTATTGCCAGCGGCGCGAACAACAACATTCTCCACTACAACCAGAACGATCAGGTTTGCAAAAAAAGCGATCTGCTGCTGCTTGATGTCGCAGCGGGTTTGGGAAATTACATGAGCGATTTGACGCGCACGATTCCCGTGAGTGGAAAATTTTCCAAGCGGCAGAAACAGGTTTACAACGCCGTGCTGAGGATTTTCCGCGCGCAAGTCGCCGCGTGTGTTCCCGGCAAGACCACGAAAGATTTGCGCCTCGAATGCGAAGAGCGCACCACCAAGGAATGTGTGGATCTTGGTCTGCTGAAAATGTCCGATGTCAAAAAACAAAAGCCGGATGCGCCCGCTGTAAAAAAATATTTCATGCATGGCGTTTCACATCCCATCGGGCTGGATGTGCATGACGTGACTTACAATCATCTGAAGATCACGCCCGGCTGGGTGTTGACGGTAGAGCCGGCGATTTACATTCCGGCGGAAGGTTTTGGCGTGCGGATTGAAAATACCATTCTTGTCACTGAAAACGGCCAGCTCGATTTGATGGCGAATATTCCCATCGAGGCTGACGAAATCGAAGCCTTGATGAACCGCCGATGAGAATCTGTTTTTTGGTCTGGCTGCTCGTCTTCGCTTACGCGCCAAATCTGTTAGCCAGCGCAGATGAAATTGATTTTTCACGTGCGCAAACGCTCGCTCGTCGCACCGAAGGAAAAGTTTTTCGCGATGTCGTTGCGCCGCATTGGCTGCCGGACAATCAGCATTTCTGGTATCAAGTTACCACCGGACCGAACCAGCGCGAATACGTTTTGGTTGATGCTTCAACCGGTGAAATCAAGCGCGCCGCCTCCGCCGAAAAATTGGGTGTGACGGAAAGCGAACACCTTTCGACTTCCGCGCAAAAATCACTCGTTCCCAAACGCACGACGCACAACGGCAACGAGACGGCTATTCGTTTTCACAACGGGACAGCCGCACCGGTGGAACTTTTTTGGGTGGATCAAAGTGGCGAACGTAAATCTTATGGGCGCATTCGCGCCAACCAGACCACGGAGCAACACACTTACGCGGGTCATGTCTGGCTGGTTACGGATTCGCTCGGCAATCCGCTTGGTTTTTTTGAAGCAACGCCTGAAGTCTTGGAAGTTGAAATCAATAGCAAGCCGGCTAAAACCGAGCCGCCACTACATCAGCAGGGGCAACGTCGTTCGGAGGAGTCTCCAGATAAAAATTGGTCCATCGAGTTTGCAAATCACAACATCGAACTTGTCGCGGGTAACGGTGAAATTACACTGCTGACCACCAATGGCACGGCAGAACATCCGTATCGCGGGCCGGTCGTCTGGTCGCCGGATTCACAAAGCTGCGTCGTTCAATCTGTCACCGAAGTGCCGCGCCACATCGTGACCATCGTGGAATCGTCGCCGCGCGATCAGCTCCAGCCGAAGTTGCAGACGTATGATTATTTCAAACCCGGCGACGCGTTGCCGCAAGTTCAGCCAGTGCTGATCAACATCGCTGAAAAAAAACTTTTGCCGGTGGCGGATGACTTGTTTCCGAATAATTTTACGCCTGACGGAGAAATCAATTTCCGATGGTCGACGCGCGGCGATGAATTTTATTTCGACTACAACCAGCGCGGACATCAGCTCTATCGCATCCTCGCCGTGAACGCGCCAAACGGTGCCGTCCGCACAGTCGTCGAGGAGCGCAGCCAGACGTTTGTGGATTACGAAACCAAAACGTGGCGCGAGTGGTTGGATGACTCCGGCGAACTGCTGTGGCTGAGTGAGCGCGATGGCTGGGCGCACTTGTGGCTCTACGATGCCGCAACGGGCAAGGTGAAAAATCAAGTGACGCGCGGCAACTGGGTTGTGCGCGAAGTGCTCAGGGTGGACGCGGCGAAACGTCAGGTTTGGTTTCTCGCGAGCGGCTTGCGTGCGGGCGAAGATCCGTATCAACATCAGCTTTGCCGCGTGAATTTTGACGGCAGCGGCTTCGCTCAACTGACGCAAGGCGACGGCGACAACTCGGTGGAATTTTCACCGGATGCAAAATATTTTATCGCGAAATATTCACGCGCTGATTTGCCGACGGTCACCGAATTGCGCCGCAGCGACGATGGAAAATTGATTTGCGAACTTGAACGCGCCGACGCATCCCAACTCTTGAAGTCTGGCTGGACAATGCCGGAACGCTTTGTGGCCAAAGGTCGCGATGGCAAGACGGACATCTATGGCGTAATCATCAAGCCATCCAATTTTGATCCCAAGAAAAAATATCCAATCGTCGAAGAAGTGTATGCGGGGCCGCAGGATTCGTTCGCGCCGAAAAAGTTTGGCCGGTTGCTGCGGCAACACACGCTCGCGGAACTCGGATTTATCGTTGTGCAGGCGGACGGTATGGGCACGGACAATCGCGGCAAGGCATTTCACGATGTCTGCTGGAAAAATTTGCAGGACGCCGGTTTCCCTGACCGCATCGCGTGGATCAAGGCGGCGGCAAAAACGCGGCCATGGATGGATTTGTCACGCGTTGGTATTTACGGCGGTTCCGCTGGCGGGCAGAACGCGATGCGCGCGCTCCTTGACTACAATGATTTTTACAAAGTGGCCGTGGCTGATTGCGGCTGCCACGATAATCGCATGGATAAGATCTGGTGGAACGAACAGTGGATGGGCTGGCCGGTGGACGATTCCTACGCGCGCAGCTCGAACGTGGACGCCGCGCACAAGTTGCAGGGCAAGTTGCTGCTCATGGTCGGCGAGCTGGACCACAACGTGGATCCGGCTTCGACGATGCAGGTGGTGAATGCTTTGGAAAAAGCGAACAAAGATTTTGAGATGCTCGTCATCACCGGTTCGGATCACGGCTCGGCGGAAACGCCTTACGGCAGCAAGCGGCGGGTGGAATTTCTGGCGCGTAATCTAGGCGGCGCGCGTTAAATCTTTGCCACCGAGGCACAGAGAACACCGAGGAACCGCGTCGCGATAATTTTTCTCTGTGCCCTCTGTGTCTCTGTGGCTAGACTGATTCCATGTCTGCTGAACAACAACCGGCGCCCGACGCGCCGAATCCTGAACGCAAAACTTTGGACGATCGCGCGAAGATGACGGAGCTCGAACGCATCCGCCACTCCTGCGCGCATGTGCTCGCCACCGCCATTCTCCGCATCTGGCCGGACGCGCAATTCGCTTACGGTCCGCCCGTGGACAATGGTTTTTACTACGACCTCGAATGTTCCCACCGCATCTCGCCGGAAGATTTTGAGAAGATCGAGGCGGAGATGAAGAAGGAGATCAAGGCGAACAATACGTTTGAAAAGCTCACCGTCACGCGCGAGCAGGCGATTGCTGATGCGTCGAGCGGACGGCTCGGCGGACTGGGCGAACGTCCCGGTAATGCCAGCAAGTTCAAGTTGGATTTGCTCAAGCAGATTCCCGAGGGCGAGGCGATTTCCTATTTCAAGAACGGCGACTTCATTGACCTGTGCGCCGGGCCGCATGTGATGCGCACCGGCAACATCGGCGCATTCAAGCTTACCAGCGTGGCCGCCGCCTACTACAAGGGCGACGAAAAAGGCCCGCAGCTCCAGCGCATCTACGGCACGGCGTTCAAGAACAAGACCGCGATGGACGAGTATTTCAAGATGATCGAGGAGGCCAAGCGCCGCGACCATCGCAAGATCGGCGCGGAGATGGGGCTGTTCGCGATTGACACCGAATTTGTCGGGCCGGGCATGCCGCTGTGGCTGCCCAAGGGCACGGTGCTGGTCGAGGAACTGGAGAAGCTGGCCAAGGAAACGGAATTCGCCGCCGGCTATGTGCGCGTCCGCACGCCGCATCTGGCCAAGGAGAAAATGTATAAAACCTCCGGGCATCTGCCGTATTACGCGGAGTCCATGTTTCCGAAAATGGAAATGGACGAACACCGCGCCGACCGCAAGGACATCGAGCAACGCATCGCGGAACTGGAAAAACAACTTTCCGACCACGCCAAGAAATTGGCCGAGCCGAAGTCCGGCGAGAAATAACTTTTTCGCCCGCCGTCAGATTGAAATTGCCAGTCACCGGATTCAATCTGCCGGTCAAAAGATTGCGTCTGACGGTCGCCGGATTGGTTCTGCAAGTTGCCTGACAACCTCTGCCGACTGCCTGACGGCATCTGTCGGTTGGTTTATTCCATCTGCCAACTGCCAAACGCCATCTGCCAATCGGTTTATCGCGTCGTGCTGTTGACTTTTGACCACTGACGGTTGCCAGATGGCGTCTGTCAGTTGCCGGACGACCTCTGACTTTTGGTTTATCGCGTCTGTCGGTTGCCTTTTGGCCTCAAAACCCCGCTTTTTCTCAATTTTCGTCGAAAAAATGGCAAAATTTGGTGAGAAAGCCCGTCCAACGGGTTCACGCTTGACGTGCTATGACTACCAAACAGCAAAACAAGCTGGCCATGTATCTAGCGACGA
>Ga0214190_1000311_pt1 | contig 12426 bp, 14 predicted proteins | sample TroBogEpilimnion_41_FD_153028 | JGI IMG/M metagenome (GOLD analysis project Ga0214190, IMG submission 153028) | Freshwater microbial communities from Trout Bog Lake, WI - 15JUL2008 epilimnion | ecosystem: Environmental > Aquatic > Freshwater > Lake > Epilimnion/Euphotic zone | place: Trout Bog...
CGCGTCACCCTCATCGGGATGCCGCGCTCGCCGAAAACCTCCCTCATCGCTCACGCGAACACGAGTTCAGCGCCGGACGGGTAGGATTTTTCAGTGAAAAATAAATTTTGTTCATGTGATGAGTTGGCTTTTTACCAATCTGCGAAACGGGTGCTCACCGGTTAAGCAGAAAAATGTGATATAATAATTTGCGGATTTTAGAACCTCGTTTCTAAACGCACCTCTATTACCTTGGCGGCTCGTAAAAAGCGTATGTCGTCAAACAAAGACACTCTCGCCAAAACAGGTCTGGCGAGAGTTTCGTTACGGAGTAGAGGTTCGTTTGGAAGATGACAAAAAAACTTGTCATAGGCGTCCGCGAAATCTGGGGGCAGGAAACGTCTTTCGGCCTTTCAAATCGTGACCGCAGGCATCACTTATACACCATTGGCAAAAGTGGTGCCGGTAAAACGACCCTGCTCCGCAATTTGATTCTTCAAGACATTCAAGCCGGGCATGGTGTTGCCGTCATTGATCCGCACGGCGATTTAGCGAATGACCTGCTTGACCACTTGCCACGCCATCGTATCGAGGACGTGGCATATTTTAATCCCGCCGACATGGAGCATCCAATTGGCTTCAACCTGATTGGTTCCACCCCGCCCGATGAACGGCATTTGGTCGCCTCCGGCGTGGTGGGTGTGTTCAAAACGATTTGGCCGGACTTTTGGGGACCACGTTTGGAATACATCCTCTACGCCGCCACTGCTGCGCTCTTGGATTGCGAAAACGTCACGTTGCTGGGCGTCCAGCGGATGCTGTCGGATGCCCGGTATCGTGCGTGGGTGGTGAAGCAAATCAAAGACCCGATGGTGCAATCATTTTGGGTCAATGAATTTGAAAACTATGACAAAAAGTTTCTGAACGAAGCGATTGCGCCAATTCAAAACAAGGTCGGACAATTGCTTATGTCCCCGCACGTCCGAAACATCTTGGGGCAAGTGCGTAGTCGAATTAACGCCCGCTTCATGATGGACAATGGACGCATCTTCATTGCGGACGTGTCCAAAGGTAAGCTCGGCGCGGACAAATCAAATTTACTAGGCGCAATGCTCGTCACGCAATTCCAACTCGCCGCCATGTCGCGGGCGGATATGCCGGAAGCGGAGCGTCGGGATTTTTTCCTGTATGTGGACGAATTCCAGTCGTTCGCATCTGATTCATTTATTTCAATTTTATCCGAAGCACGAAAATACCGCCTCTGTCTCACACTGTCGCATCAATACATTGATCAACTCCGGCCAGAAATTCGAGATGCGGTTTTTGGCAATGTCGGTTCAATGGTCGCGTTTCGTGTCGGGCATCGTGACGCAAAAGTTTTAGAGCAAGCCTTCGGCGAAACTTGGCGGGCAAGCCAGTTCACCAGCCTCGGCAATCACGAAGTCTGCGCGAAATTGCTTGCCGATGGGCAGGACTGCGAGCCATTTTTGGGAAAGACATTGCCGCCGATTGGCGCTCGGCATGGACGGCGACAAAAAATCATTTGCCGGTCGCGGGAAAAATATGCGACGAAACGAGAAATGATTGAGGCCAAAATTAACCGCTGGATGCAAAACTAAATGGGACTGCTTCAAAACATTTATGAAGTGTGGACGAAAGACCCATACCGGGTTGGCCCAAACGCGTTCAAAGATTCATATCTCATCGAACGAACATATAATGCTAAAACGGACGTAGGGTTTAGATTCAATTACACGATTGGCTGCCATCTTGAGAGAGTTAATTACGATGAATTCAAGAAGGGTGGGATGCTTGATGAAAAAAGTCAGCAAGAACTGGTTGATGTTTGGCACACTGAAGTATTCCATCCGAAATTGGACGAACTGATGTCTTTCTGTCGGTTTATCATAATGCCGAGCGGCAATCTTCCGCGCGAAAATCCTTGCCTGTGCCGAATTGTAAAAGAAAGGGGAGAAGAATTTATCTATTACGATCACCACTGTTGGGATACAAAGCGAGAAATTGAAAAAGTCCCATTTCTACGAAACGGCTGCAAGATTAAGATTACTTGGTTAAAACTTATATTGGATGATGATCTGTTAAAGGAGAATTACGATATGATAAAACTAAAAGCGCGTGAATCAATTGAAAACACAGAAGCCCACAGAGCCGCTGAAGAAGCTACCGTCATTGCCTTTCTTCACAAAAAATCGGAGTTGCAACGAACATTTCAACATGTCCAAACGGATAATGAGCATAAAAGCAATGGCATATCCGTTAAAACACGATTAGTGGGACAGGCGATGGAATTATCTTGGGACATTAAAAAATATCAAAACTCTGGATTTGTGCTGCGCGGATTTAGAAAAGAAGATGGGTTTGCGCATGACAATTCCTCGTGGAATGCGCACGGGATGTGTGTGGTTGAGACTCAAAGCAACGGTCAGTGTGTCCAGCATTTAGATGCCGGCAAAGAATACTTCTACACGTTTATGCTCACAAAAGATGAGCCGGTGTATGCCGAACAAAAGCTTCTTGAAAGTTTTTTTTGTTCCGCCGCCGTTAAAGGAACCAAAACTCGCCTCGCCGACTCCTTGCGTTTTTCGATTCGGGTGCCGACCCAAATGGAAATAATGCAGGTTGACCGAATGCTGGAAAAAGTAAAAGCCCCTCCACCGGCTGATCCCAAACGCGAGAAAATAAATCGAGCCATTGAAGAACTACAGTCATTTGTGGAATTTGATGAAAACATTACACAAATTGGAGAAGAATTGATTAAGCAGATTGAGAAAAAGAATTATTCAGAAGAGGTGCGAAATCAGAAAATCGAACGATTGAAAGCCCTCTTGGATTCCATGCTGGTGAATTGATGAAAAAAGGAACTGTCGTTGGACAGTTCCTTGGCACTATTAGACACCATAGAGCATTCCGAGATTTTCAACGGTCGTCTTAAATTCACGCAATGCCTCCAATTTTTTTCCCCGTGTTTGTGCGTGCACAATTTTTTCGCGGGAAACCCTCGTTGCAAGAGAGAGTTGGAAGTCAAAGAGCAAATCCGTGATTTCCTTGTAAAACAAGCTGAGTGTTGCGTCGCGTTCCCGTTGAGGCAAATCGCGTAGCCCGGCATCGAATTCATTGAGCGCATTTCGTAAAATACGCTTCTTCTCTGGCAGAGCCTCAATTTCCTTGCCTGAAACTATTTTGATTCGCTCGGCAATTGATTCGGCATCGGCACAAAGATTTCCTGACTGATCTCTAAACATGGGGTTCCTTTTGGTTGGCAGTTGAAGAAACCAATCACTTCGTGTGACGGGCTTCATGGAACTGCCAACGGAGCGGAGGAAAAATCAGTAGAAATCTATCCAAAGCATACACCAAAGCGGTCATTTTGTCAATCATAACAGCCTGTTTAATAGGTGCTTATGTTGAGCCATTTTTAGAGACGTGCTTTAATGGTAGCTGGAACAATCCCGTTCCTTTCAACCTCAACCAAAGGAGAGCTACCATGTTTGATGTATCCAAAGTTGCGCCCAAATTTTCACTTGGGCAAACCGTGGCAACGCCAAACGCGCTTGCCAAGATTCCAAACGATGAAATTCAAAACGCCCTGTCGCGCCACGTTCGGGGCGATTGGGGAACACTGGACGTGGAAGATTTGCAGTCCAACGAACGCTCATTGTCGTTCGGTGGCCGACTTTTTTCCTCGTATCTCTCAAGCCAAAACGTAAAGTTTTGGATCATCACTGAATGCGACCGCTCGGTTACGACCGTGCTGTTGCCGGAGGACTACTAATGAGTGCATGGATTGACTTCAAGGAGCTTCGCGCGAAGCTCACGTTTGAACAAGTGCTTCGTCACTACGGAGTCGAGGTCAAACGCAACGGCAATCAACATCACGGCTTCTGTCCGTTACCGAATCACAACGGGAAGAAAAATTCACCGTCGTTCTCGGCACAATTGGAAAAGGGAATTTTCCAATGTTTCGGCTGCGGAGCCAAAGGCAACATTTTGGAATTCGCAGCCATGATGGAAAAAGTTGACCCGAAAGACGGGACAGCCTTCCGCAAGGTGGCCGGTGAATTGCAAAAGCGATTCTGCCCGGAACTCGGTGGCACGCCTCAAGCAGATTCAAAACCTGCTGAAAAGCGTGCCAAGCAAACGGCGGAAGAATTGCCGGTGGTCGTGAACGCCCCCTTGGACTTTGAACTCAAGGGGCTGGATTGCAAACATCCGTATTTGCTCAATCGGGGATTCACGCAAGACACGATTGATTACTTCGGCCTGGGCTTCTGCTCGCGTGGCTCACTCAAAGATCGCTTGGCAATTCCGCTGCACGATCACGCTGGCACACTCATTGGTTACGGTGGCCGGGTCGTGGATGATTCCACAATCACCGAAGATAATCCGCGTTACCGGCTTCCGTCAAAACGGGAACGTGACGGGAAAATCTTTGAATTCCGAAAGACGATGTTTTTATACAACGGCTTTCAAATCAAAGCGCCGGTTGACGATCTGATTGTCGTCGAGGGCTTCACTGGTGTCTGGTGGCTGTTTCAAAACAAACTGCCAAACACCGTTGGAACAATGGGGGCGGACTGTTCGGAAAAACAGGCTGAACTCATTGTGTCCTTGGTCAAGCCAAACGGTCGGGTCTGGATTGTGCCGGATGGCGACAAAGCGGGCGAACGCCACGCACAAACACTGCTGACACTAATTTTGCCTCACCGCTTCGTGCGATGGGTGAAAATGGCCGATGGCAAACAACCGACAGATTTGTCGGCAACACAATTGAAAACGAGCTTCACATTTTGAAGCACACGCGACTCGAAAGGGTCGCTTTTTATTTGTGCTATTTCACACACCACAAAAGAAATCTCGAATTGGAATCTTCACCGCTTTGGCAATTCGCAACAATGCTTCAATGGAAATAATTTTTTCTCCACGTTCAACTTCGCCAATATATTTTGGATTCAATTCTACGATTTCAGCCAGCCTTTCTTGTGTGAAAGCTGTTTTTTTTCGGTAGGTGCGAATGGCGTCACCAATCTTTTTCCGATGCTGTAAAATCGGTTTGCGTTTTTTCTTCGGGTTCGCCATGCCCAAAAGACTGGCGATACCAGCTTAATGCGGACACCAGCAATATGCTGGTATTTTATTCTTGCTTTTCATCCATGTTTCGCCGATTGTTGCAGCATGAATTCGCCCATTGAATTCCGCCGTCGAATCGGGGCTTCGCCTCGTGCTGGGTTATGCTATAAAACCGCTGCTTGCCCTGACATTTTTGAACTTGCCGATGGGGATTTTGCCATAATCGGCAGTGACATTACCAACGAGGCGGGAAAGCTGCCAGCGGATGCCGGTTGCGCCCCACATGAACGAATCATTCGTATCCCGCGCAATCTTTTGGTCAATGCCAAGCGTGACATTCCCGACCGCCTCTAGCATTGGTCATTTCTCCCATGCTAAAATGCGAGCATGGGACAATGGTTTGCAGAAAACTGGTTTGAACTCATCACCACCATTTTTGGCGGGGGCGGATTATGGTTCACGGCATTTTCAATTCGCAAGGACGCCAAAGCGAGAAAAGAAGAAGCCGAAGCTCGCCGCGTTGCCAATCTGTTTGCCGTCACCACGAATTATCGCGAGTCTTGGAAGCCATATTTTGACAATCCACAATTAGCCCGCGTGCTTGATCCCGTGGCGGATGTGGTAAAACAACCCGTCACGCCCATAGAAGAACTTTTCGTGGGACAAATAATTTTTCATACCAGCATTATCTTTTACGCCACGAAAAGCGGTTTGTTTATTACACAAGAAGGTTCTTCTTTGGACATCGCAGAATTTCTTTCCCTGCCGATTCCGAAAGCGGTTTGGCAGAAAGCCAAACCGCTACAAAATCATGATTTTGTAGCCTTCATTGATTCTTCGTTGAAATAAATTAGTTTTCCAGCAAGCGGAATTTACGAATCTTCGCTTCGACCAACGCCTCGCGCTCCGGCTGTCGGCGATAGGCGTAAGAGGGAATTTGCCGCGACGTGTCGAACGGAGTGCCGTCGGTCGCGGTGCGATAATCTTTCGGATCAATCCAGATTGTGCCAAGCGGGTCGGTGGTCACTTCGGCAAGTGTCGTGAGATAAATTTGCGAGCGAATGGGCGGGTTACTGTTCAATAATCGTTCCGCCGTGTTATTTCTCCGCTCGGCGGTTTTGAATACCATGAGCACGCGGAAAGGAATTTTTGAGAATTCTGAACGCGGAAATCCATTGCGAACGGCAAAACCACCGGAGCGATAAAAATCAACATAGCAACCGGCACGGTCAACGAGGATGTCTTGCTTTTCAGTGGAACGATCCACCTCAAGAAAAAATTCGCGATAGTAGCCTTTCGTTCCTTCTTCCGGCTCGTGGAAGCGAATGAAGCCGTCCGGCTTCACCAAAATCTCCGCGCCATGCCCAGAGCGGACGGCGGTAAATTCATAAAGCTGCGGCCATGTGCTGAAATGTGCGATTTTGAATTTTTCAGATTTGGCGAGCGCGGTGTGAAATGCCGCCTTTACGTCCATCACTTCAAGCTCGTGATGAATCGTCTTGTCGCTGACATTGGCGCGCTTTTCAAGGGCAGTCAAGGCCAGAGGGGGATACGGCGAAAGATCACCGTGATTTTTTAACTCAATAAACGCTTTACGGGTTAAAAACAGAACGGACGGTTCGCTAACCTGACGTTTGCGCTCGCGGATGAATCCAGCGGCTTTCAACTTCTGCAACCGCTTTTTCGTGTATTCGCGTTTGCCGTCAAAATAAAGCGTGGCGATGTGGTCGGCGGCCATCACGCGACATTCAAACAGCCCACGCAAGAGGGCAAAGTCGCGGTCTTGAAGCTGTAAATTATTGGCTCGCATTTTTAAGTCGCAACAAAATACCTAAAATTAAACAACGAAAGCGGCGCTGTATTTGGCGCGTGTAACTGCAACGTAAAGCTTCGACAAATCTCCAGCTTGAGATAAATCTTTCGTTTTTAGATATGCCTTCATTGGATTCGTTGGAAAGATGAGAACTCTTTCAAATGTCCTTCCCTTCATTGTGCCTATGTTGGCGGCTGGCAAACCCATTGTATCAGTCTTTTTGTTGTATCTCAAAACGGCGGGTTTATGTGTTTTGCAATAATCCAAAACCTCATTTTCTTTGATAAGAAATATCCCGTCATGTCCTGTCACTTTGTCATTTTTGGAAATCGTTTTTGGAAGCGATGGAAACAGCGTGTCAGCAAAATCGCAAATTTGCTGATTGCTGCGGTAACAATCATTTCGCTCTTCAACGTGAAGAAGATTCGCCTTCTTTTTTGAATTTACCCATTCAAGTATCTCGCTCTTTTTGAATTTTTTATTTTTCGAGGAATTGTTCGTGCTAAAAGTCGCCTGTCGTGGATCACCTACGCTGACGGTCGCAATTGATGAATTAAATAATTTTTCTAGGAGGTCTAAATCATACCCTGCAAAATCTTGAATCTCATCAATAAAAATGTGGGCGTATATTTTTTCGAGCCGTCGGACAATCAAGCCTTTCGTGTGGTTGTCACACTCAAAGATAAAACACGCAACTCGGTCGCGATAGATGTTGTCCCCACTTGTCAGGAAAAATTTATCTACGTTTTCCTTTTTGATGAATTGGCTTGGGGTGCTTGTAAAGTCTATGCTTTTAATCCGGCCTTTATCTGTCATGTGGTTTTGATAAGGACGGACTCCATGTTGTAACAGAAAGCTATACCACGATACGACTGTTATGTTGGGTGGAATATACCCCTTTTTCTCAATCAAATAGGCGTTAATTTGGTCTAAATTTTCATTGGCATATGTCGTGATCAAAACATTTTTGTCCAGAATAGCCAATGCTGTCTCGACGATAAAAGTGGTTTTTCGAGACCCCGCGCTGGCAATGACGACTTTGTTTTTATTCGACAGCATTTAAGATATAGGGAGGAAACGTAACGGCTTCCTGCGATTCAAAAATCTTTAACGCACAATCCGTTTTGTTGTCCACCATGAATTTAATCAATAAATCCTTATCTGCAAATGTTGTTCCCATGACTTTGTTCAACACAGCCAGAGTGTTGTGTTTTACAATTTGAGGCTCAAGCGTTGGGGCAGTATCATCACTGTCAGCACACACTTTGATTGTGGCTATTCCATTGTAGGGCGCATATTTCTCGGTGACTTTTCTTTTGTAGTTGCCGTCGTTGTCAGTAACCACGACCACCTCTTTTGAAAGCTCCTTTGCGATGTCAAGGAAACGGGCGAAGGACAAGCCGCGAACATTTATCACATCTACACCATTTTCAATCGGCAGCTTGGCGTGTTTTGCTTTATAGGCTTTCTGAATAATCAACTCGTCAGACGGGCCTTCAACCAAAATCGCTTTTTTTGCCAGAATCAATCGGAGCGTATCATACCCTGATAGCTTCTTAAAGTAATCCTGCGTTTCCGGCGGCAACTTTGCCAATGAAGTAATTTTATTGCCATGCAAGAATTGCACCTTGTCAATTCCGAGCTTGTTCAAAACATACGCGCTATGCGTGGCAATGATGATTTGTTTGCCAGCGCATTTTTCTCCAATCTTTGAAATCAACTTGCTCATTGAGGAAAACGACAAATGGTTTTCTGGTTCTTCAATGAGAATCACGTCTGAATCCGCCGCCTTACGATCTAGGGCGAGCATGATTTTTAGAGCCGTTTGCTCCCCCTTGCCGACAAGATGAAACGGCAATTCGTCGAGATGGGGGACTAGGTTTGATTCCCAACTCGCTCTTTGCGAAATATCAATAGCAATGGATAGATTTTTATCCGTTATCGCGCCTTTGGTGAGGCTTTGGTTAATCCCTTTAATCGAGGGTTCACCTGAAAACTGTTCTTTAAGTTTTCGGTAGGCAACCGCTAGGGCAACTTTTTCTTTTGCCGGAAGCCCGTCGCTGATGATGTTTTGGATGTAATGATCTGTTCCGCTCTGCAAGCGAATTGCTGTCGCGTCAATGTGGAACAAGGTTAAGGGCAAACTGCGCGCGGTAATCGCGTTGTTGGCAAAAGAGAACCAATTGACTTTATAGTATTCCGCCGGAATAACTTTCTTCTCGGACGTGTCTTCACACAACTTGCCATATTCCTCTTTGTAATCATCGTCAAAAACTATTTCGAGGCGGACGCCTACCGTGTCCGCTTTCATTGAATTATTGCTTCCGCGAAGCGTTTCAAAGGCAGGCAATTCTGACAGGTATAATTCGATGAGAATTTGCGGCAGCGGCGGATTTTTCTTTTCCTTCAATAATTTTAAGTATGAGTCAACAACGGTCTTGTTAAAGAAATATGGGGACAATTCATACTCAATCAGTTTGCCGCCGATGCGTTTGGTGAGGGCAAGGCCGATAGCCTCTAGGATTGTTGATTTGCCCGCCTCATTATCTCCTACCAAAAGGTTGAGGTCGCCATTCAAAACCAAATTGAATGATTCAAAGATTCTAAAGTTTTTAATGACGATACTCTTAATCATAAAATTTGGTTTTGGATTATTGCAATTCTCCGTTAAAGGCGCGGTGCAACATGGATTGAAATAGGGCTTCCAAGTGGGTTCGGCTGATGGCTTGGCTGGCTTCAAGATCGCGGATTTCGGTCACGCGCTGGGCGAACTCTTTTTGCAACTGAATTGGCGGTAATGGGATTTCAAGTGTTCGCACTTGTTGGTGATTCAATGCCTGACGGGAAGCACCTGATTGGATTTGAAGAATAAAACGCTGTGTCGCCGGAAGTGAAATGAACACGGAAAGATAAGTTGCATTTAGCAAGTCGGACTTTGGACGAATTAAGCAAACGTGCTGGCTTACGTTTGCCTCGCGGTCAAGTTTTTCCACCCAAGTAACTCTGCCGATTGAAGCGCCGGTGATGTTTAGCAAAACGTCACCTACCGAAACTTTGGTGCGCGTCATTTGAGCGTGAACATCTGCGGGTAGGCACGCTGCATCCGTAAGATCGAGATAATTCATTCGGACGTTCTGGCTTCGTATAAAATAAGGGCCTTTGGTCGTATAAACTTCATTGCCGCCTCTTGGTGTCGAGCCGCTAGTTACCAGAGAAGTCAACTCGCCGACGCAAGCAGACTTAAACTTGCCGCCGCCAAACATTTCGTTAAAGAGAGCAGGGATGAGGTTGGCGGTGCGGCGGTCGGTTTGGACGCGCATTTTCCGCAACTCGTCGGCTTCGTCCAGCAATTTCACCATCCGAGCTTGCTCCGCCAGCGGCGGCAAGGGTGTTTTGATTTTAGCGACTTCAGACGGTCGCGCCCTCATTAAAGACCCGCCGACGCCGGAAATAGTCTGCATGAACTGCGTGTGAAATGGATCACTTAACAAAAAATTTCTTAAAAAGTCGGGGTGGATACTTTCGTTACGAAAAACAATCCATTCTCCTGATGCAATTATTCTTCGGCCTCGGTTTTCTCCCACAACCCATGCGCGCCTAATATGCGGAACGATTTTGGAGAGCAAAACGTCACCGGGTTGGACAATCTGTTTTGTCGAGCCAATCTCGCTACCAGCACGCACTTCGGGCTGACCGGCATCAAAGGCAGGAATGCTATAAAGGTCAAATTCCTCGTCTTGAAATTTTACAGGATCAACCGAGCCGCTTTTCTTTGCGACTAAATCGGCGAGTGGAACTATCGGCCAGCGTTTCATTTCTTGCCGCTGATTTTAGCGAGTAATGAGTCACCGCGCCGGATGATTTCGTTCTCGACCTTTAGAACTTCTCGGAGAATGTTGGCAGGTGCGTCATGGTTCACGGCTTCGGTAGTTACGGATTTGTAACGGCCAGCGGCCAGACTCCAATCGTTCTCCTTGATTTTCTCAATCGGCACACGGTAGCTGTTCGCGCTTTCCTCGCAGCTCGGCCATTTGGTCAAAACATCGGGGATGTCATTCGCCACAATTGGCGTGCGTTTGTCGTCGAGACTGAAACCGTCGGCGGTGAGATCGTAAAACCAAACGAATTTTGTCGGTGTGCCTTTCTGGAAAATCAACGCGGAGGTGGCAACACCCGCGTAAGGTCTGAAAACGCCGCTCGGCAAACTGATGACGGCTTGCAAGTCACATTCGTTCAAAAGCATTTCGCGCAATTTGGTCGCGGCATTATTTGAACCGAAAAGCACGCCGTTTGGAACGATGACGCCAGCGCGTCCATTCGGCGTGAGATGGTCAATGAACCATTTGAGGAAAAGCAATTCGGTGGCGCGAGTGTCCAAACGGAAATTGAGGTCGGCGAGAATACTTTCATCCTGCACTTTGCCGGAGAACGGGGGATTGGCGAGAATCACGTCATACCGCTGGCCGGGATAGACGCCGCCAAAGCCGGTCGTGAGCGGATTGAAATGGTCAATCTTGGCCTTTTCCAACTGGTGCAAGTAAAGGTTAAGAATGGCGATTTTCACCATGTTCGCATCATTGTCGAAACCAGTGAACGCCTGTTCCTCAAGAAATTTCCACTGCGCGGGTTTAAGCATTGAGCCGTCCACGTTGCCGCGTTTAAGGTCGGCAGCTTTCGTGTTCTGTCGCAAGATGTGGGTGAACGCGGAAATCAAAAAGCCCGCCGTGCCGCACGCGGGATCACAAATACGCTGGCCGGGCTGTGGGTTCACCAGTTCGGTGATGAGGTCAATGATGTGGCGCGGGGTGCGAAACTGGCCGTTTGTGCCGGACGCGGAAAGTTTGGAAAGGAGATACTCATACATATCGCCTTTGAAATCGTGTCCGTCGTTTGCGGCCAAGTCCAACTCATTGATTCCTTGAACAACGGCGCGGAGCGTCGGGCGGTCGTAAATTTTGAGCGTGGCGCGGCTGAACAAAAGTTTGCCCGTGTCGGTCAACCCCGGAAGCTCGTGCAAACTTTCAATGGCGCTGCGGACGGCATCAAAAAGCTCGTCACCGGCAAGCGTGACGAAATTGCCCCACGCATAGCGCGACCATTTGCCGGAAAAAATGCGAACGTATTTTTTATCGAGCGAAGCAAAAGTTTCGTCCTTGTCGGAAAGCAGGCGGAGAAAAAGCAGATAGGAACACTGCTCAATCGAATCCATCGGATTGTTCACGCCGCCCGCCCAAAGGATGTTCATAAGCTGGTCAACTTTTTGACGCAAGCCCGATGAAAAGAAATTTGAGCCGTTGGTTGTGGTTTGGGTATCGGAAGCCATGTGATTTGTATTTTACGACGCAACCGAACTAGCGAGCAAGGACTGCCGGACAAGGCTAGACTGGCGCAACGCTTCAAAAACATTTTCGCGGGCGTCAAAACGCGACAGGGCAGTGACGCCACCAAGACGGTTGAACTGGCTCGCGTTGAAAATGGTCATGTCACCATCCATGAATTTGCGGAGCGAAGTGGAATCCTCGGCGATCAACTGCGCGGTCGCGTCG
>Ga0214190_1000416_pt1 | contig 10129 bp, 7 predicted proteins | sample TroBogEpilimnion_41_FD_153028 | JGI IMG/M metagenome (GOLD analysis project Ga0214190, IMG submission 153028) | Freshwater microbial communities from Trout Bog Lake, WI - 15JUL2008 epilimnion | ecosystem: Environmental > Aquatic > Freshwater > Lake > Epilimnion/Euphotic zone | place: Trout Bog...
GGTTCAGGTTGACCAGCACAAAGGCCCTGATCATATAAAGGTCCCGGATCAGTCGCACAAAACACCTGAGAACAGCAAGGTTCAGGTTGACCAGCACAAAGCCCCTGATCATATAAAGGCCGCGGATCAGCCGCACAAAGTACCTGAAAACGTCAAGGTTCAGGTTGACCAGCACAAAGGCCCTGATCAAAAGAAGACTCCAGAGCAGCAAGACAAAGCTATCGATAAAAGCAAGACTCAGGATCACAGAGATAAAGCCTCTGATAACAAAAAAGGATAGTAAATTAATATCCCCGCCACAAGCGGCGGGGAACTCAACACTTAAAGGGTAATAATTCTTTTTGAGTTGTTACTATTTTATATCCCGTACAAACAAGCGCCAAAAATGCCGAAAGCTATTGCTCTGGGTTAATGATTACTTGTAAATTTTTTGTATTGCGAAGCTTAATAGAGGGAATTATTACTAATGATTTTATTTTAGTTTTGAAGTATTTTTTTTACTTTTTATGCATGGGCGGCATTTATTTGCTCCGATGCCTGTCTATACCCATCTACAATTGATGTTAATTTTATAGCAAAGAAATGCTTTGTGATATATTTTTGATCACGAAGTGTTTCGTGCAACTTGATCATAACATTTTTTACTGTATTTATTTAAGCAATAATCTAACATTTACTTAGGAGTTAAAAATGTCAAGTCCAAAACCTTTTGACGACTCAAGCGCCCTCATTTTCCTGGGTACTACCCCTACAAAGCCTACGTTCACAACAAGCCAAATCATTTACCAGATCACGACTTCCTGGGGAGGCACATTGACCGGTTACACATTTCAATGGCCATCAAGTTTATCCACTATTTCTTATTCCATTAATAGCGGTACTCCTACTAACGGATCAGGTGTTCCATCTGAAGGTGGAAGCCATTTAGTTAATATGGATGCACTTCAAGTGGCAACTGCGCGATTATCGTTTCAACTTTGGGACGATCTTATCGCTAAAGCTGCAGGGCAGCAGCACCGCCTCGTTCAATCCACATCCCCATCTGCTAAAATCACCCTTGATTACTCTAATAACACATCAAAGGACGGGACTTATTCACGGCCATATGGAACAACTAATCCTTCAACGCATCAGGCCACCCTATCTGGAGACCAGATTTGGCTCGCTTCAGATTGGGGTTCAAATGGTGATAGTGGCATGGCTCTTGGTGGCTATGGTTTAACCACCATGATTCACGAAATCGGTCATTCAATAGGCTTATCTCATCCAGGAACATACGACGCAGGAAATGGGGGTACTATTACCTATGCGAATAATGCGGTTTTTAATCAGGATAACCGAAAGTATACGGTGATGTCATATTTTGGGGGATATCTTCCAGGTTCCGGCTGGCAGCAGGACGGAACATCTCTCAGTTATCTCTATCCTCAAACTCCTATGGTTTATGATATTGCTGCTATTCAAGGTAAATATGGAGCAGATACTATAACGCGTACAGGTAATACAACTTATGGGTTCAATTGTAATCTTTCTTCGTCAGATCCCGAGAAAAAAATATATGACTTTAACATTAATCACACCCCTATATTTACAATATGGGATGCTGGTGGAACTGATACACTTGATTGTTCCGGGTATGCAGGTAGTCAGACTATTAATCTTACACCCGGTTCATATTCTTCTGTTGATGGAATGATTGAGAATGTTGCCATCGCATTTAATTGTTTTATTGAAAAGGCTATAGGCGGTGCAGGAAACGACACGCTTATTGCTGTAGGGAACAATACGCTTACTGGTGGCGCTGGAGCTGATACGTTCAAGATAACCTCAGGCACCAATTCCATAACCGATCTTGGCAATGGAGCTGATATCCTGAATGTTTCTTCAGGTGCGTTAGTATTAGCTACAGCAGCAGGTAACTTTACAGCAACGAGCGCAACGATCAACAATGGCACTGCATACATTGACGCCAACGGGCATACTGTGAATCTTGCTTCAGCAGGTGGCAGCAACGGTTGGACAATTTACAACAGCAGTGCAACAGGAGTTACCCTTGTTGGATCAACTCATAATGACATTATTTCAGGTGGCACGGGTAACGACATCCTTACTGGAGGTGGCGGCATTGATACGCTTACCGGTGGCACTGGAGCTGATACGTTCAACATAACCTCAGGCACCAATACCATAACGGATCTTGGCAATGGAGCTGACATCATGAAAGTTTCAGCCGGTGCTACTGCTTCAGCTAAAGCGTATGGCAACTTTACAGCAACGAGCGCAACGATCAACAATGGCAGTGCATCGATTAACGCAAACGGGCATACCGTGAATCTTGCTTTAGCCGGAGGCAGCAACGGCTGGACAATCACCAACAGTAGTGCAACAGGTGTTACCCTTGTTGGATCAGCTCATAATGACATTATTTCAGGTGGCACGGGTAACGACACCCTTACTGGCGGTGGTGGTATTGATAAGTTTCTCTTTAATACTGCTCCAAATACATCTACCAATCATGATACTGTAACTGATTTTGTGCATGCCACTGATCTATTGCAGTTTAGTCATGCTATATTTTCAGCAATCACTGCTTGGGCTTCTAATGAATTTTATTCAGCTGCTGGTGCGACGCATGGTCATATTTCAACTGATCGAATCGTTTATAACACGACAACTGGAAACCTTTATTATGACGCTGATGGCAGTGGATCTGGAGCAGCTGTTTTGGTTGCACTCATAGGGACAACCACTCATCCTACACTTGATTCGCACGATATACAGCTTGTAGCATAAAGATCACCAAGAAATAATCAATGTATCCAGGGTTACCCGGGCAACTCGGATATTCCGTTAATGGTAATGCATGTGTTTCAGTTCAGAAAGAGAACGTTGATTGCAACCAGAATTGGTTTCGGTCGTTTCGACCGTCCGAGTTATTGCCAGCTGTGCTTCGTCCTGCATTCTCGCCGATGACTTGGGCCCAGGTGGCACGAAGGGATAAACGTCCTGAGCTGCTATAGCTGAGGCCTGCTCCGGCTCCAAGCAGCCAATAGTCGTTGCTGCCGGTTGCGCTTGAAACGTCGCCGGGATAGCGATTCTTGTTGATGGTGATGTGTCCTGCGTCGTAAAATCCGCTGAGCTGGAAGTTGCCCCATTTCGCTGGAAAAGGAAGGGTGTATCGAAGGTCGGCATTAATGAGCTGGCCTTCGTCGCCGGAAGCTTCACCAACCGGATAGGCACGCACACCGTTGGGTCCACCAAGAACAAACTTTTCGCTGGTATCGAGGTTGCAGAGGGCCGACTGAGCAATCACTGACAGATTAAAATTGAGCTGTTCAGCAAGGTGCTGGAGGCGTGTAAGGCCGTAATTGAAGCGAGTGTAGTTGCCTTCTGTGCCAGTCAGGCTGATATCGGCAACGGATTCGTGAAGTTTTCCTGTGGTGATGCTTGCATTATAGCTACTATACCCACCGCCAAAAAGCTGGTCGTAGCGATCACCATTTACGCTCAGGGTGGCGTTATTGAGTGTTTTATCACGAATGTCAATGTCAGATTTAGTGTCGATAAGTCCCCTGTAGCCGTAGGATAGAGAGGTAGTAAGGTTGGCATTGCGCGTCCGGATAAGCGGATAACTGAGACCGCCATCGATGCTATTGCTGTTTCCCTTATACTGCAAAGAAGCGAGATCGCTGCCGAGTTCGTAACGCATGCCGCTGTAGGCAAGATTTGCGCGAAGACCGTTGTAAGCGATCGGGATGCTGTAGCCAACTCGTCCTTGAGACAAGCCTGAGGCTTCAGTAAGAAGCAGGGTGATCTGATCACCGTGATGAATCGGATCGTTGATTGAAAGTATGGTGTTACCACGCCAAGTTCCTGTGTAGCGGTTGCTATAGTTGTCGCCCCATAAAACCCCTGAAACAAGAGGGCCTTCGGTAACGGCGACTTCGACGCTGCTCGAACCAGGTGCGGCGCCTGGGATAAGAGAGGCTTTTGCTGAGATACCGGGAAGATCGTTCATGATGAGGATGCTGCGCTCCAGATCAAGCTCTTTAATGGGTTCTCCTGCATGCAGAGCCAAGATACCTATGCTGCGAAGAGCGTCTGCATTGATTCTGCATGTTTTATCCGGCTTGATAGAAATCTGACCATCACTTTTGACCTGCGTGATCGCAATCTGGATGATACCGGAGGTAATATCCTGAGGCGGGAGGTAGGCCCGTGCCTGAAACCACCCTTTCTTTTTGAAAAGGGCCGTGACCTTGTCGGTCAGAGCGTTCAACTCTTCGAAAGTGAGATTTTTGGCGATAGATCCAGCAACGATCTTCTGAAGCTCTCCTTCAGTGGCAAGCCCTTCATAACCGCTGAAAATGAACTGCTTGACTTCGACCTGAACGCCTGTTTCTGCTGTTGATGCTCTCTCTTGTGTCTTTTCAGAAGCGGGAAGCTGTCGGGGAAGCTCTTTCTGGGAGTGCTGGTCGCGGAGAATGCTGCCGGCATCAGGGATAGGAGCAGCAGAAGCAGAGCCGGCAGAAGATAATAAGTGAATACATACCAGCCCGGCGAAGAACAATGCTTTGGCTGAAAAACACAACCTGCAGAGAGCAAACTGGGAGTCGTCTACCATAGGTAAATATTTATGCGGTGAAAGCAAAAAAAATCAAGTATGACCGATAGATATTGGATATACTCTATTTAACTTATGATAACGTATAAATTACTTCTAACTATAGGCAAGGCCCTTTTTTTCTTCTTTTTTAACCCTTAAAACAGAGACTCTATGAAACATCTGTTCAGAACTCTATTTTTTGTTTTGTTCCTGCTGACCGGAACTGCAGCGTATGCCGTCGAATTAAAAGTCGGACACCTTGACCTGCAACGACTTGTATTAGAGAGCGATGCCGGCAAACATGGTCAAGAACTCCTTGCGGCCAAGACAAAGAGCTATCAGGATGAGATCAACATCAAAACCGAAGCTCTTAATAAACTCAAGGCGAATGGTACGGCAACGGCAAAACAGGCAAAACTCATTACGACTCGCGAACGGGAACTTCAGGCACTCGTTGTCACCTACCAGAATAACCTTAAAGCCTACGACACCGATCTTACCCGTAAGGTAGTCGAAGAGTTCAATCCCATACTTGAACAGTATGCCAAGAGGAACAACTATGACTACATTATCCGAAACTTTGACGGCATCCTCTTTGCCAACAGCACTCATGATCTCACTGAAGATCTCATCAAAGAATTCAACACCAAAAGAAATAAATAATCATGGAAAACCATAACCGGCCAGTTTTTTACCGGAATCCTGTACCACTCAACACAGAGACACACGCTTCTCTGACCATCAGCCCAAGCCCTGATGGCTTTCGGTTTGCCTCTTCTGCCTGCACAGTCCTCCTTGCCTCGATCGAATTCTTTGATGCCACCCACCAGTTTCCCATTATTTTCAGACCGACACCTGATGGCCACATCCTTCCCGTAGCGCTGATGGGACTCGAAGAGAACGAAAACCTCTTTGTCGATGGAAATGGTACCTGGCTTGGTCAGTACATTCCCGCATACATAAGACGCTATCCCTTCATCACTACTGATGGTTCTGACGGTCAATCAATAGTATGTATCGATGAGGATTTTGACGGATTCAACCTTGATGATGGTCTTCCCCTTTTTGAGGACGGAAAACCTACTCCGAAGGCTCAGGAAATCCAAGCTTTTTTACAGGACTATCTCCTTCAGATTCAACAGACCGAACAGTTCTGCGCCATGCTCCTCCAGAACAGTCTCTTGCGTCAGATTGATGCCCAGGCAAACATGAACAACGGCCGAACTTATCCCCTTAACGGCATGCTGGTTGTAGACGAAGAAAAAATGAAACAACTTCCGGACAGTGATATCGTTAAGCTTTTCCGCAACGGAACATTGGCGCTGATCCATGCCCATCTCTTCTCTTTGCGCAATCTTAATGCATTGATTGCGCTGAAGGCAAAAAAATAAACGACAGACTCCGGATCGGCAAGGTGTACTTACCTGCCTGACTGCCGGTCAGTGATAGGGCGCTGTAGATTACAATCGAAGCTGTGGCAACATCCCTCTGTTGTTGGTTCCGACGGTGATGCATACTGTGTAAATGGGAAGATGCTGAATGCCCCCACCACTGTGGCCTTTGGATAAACCCAGCCTTTTATCTAACTTTCTTAAAGTAGATAGATCATAACAATTTGTTTGGGAAAAAATGTAAATCATGTTATCTGTTTATAAATTCACCCCTTATTTTGAAAACGAAGTATTACGAAAAAGACCTTATATCAAAAAACAATGGTGTATAGAGGTGATTGAACATCCTCTTAGAACAGAAAGACAGGAACACAATAGATTTCGGTTTTGGGGTAAAATCGATGAACTTGATGGAAAGATCTTAAGAGTCATTACTCTCGAGGACAAAGAAACGATACATAACGCATTTCCAGACAGGAGATTTAAAGATGAAAATTAATTATTACCCAGATACCGACTCTTTATATATCGAATTCACAGAAAAAGAGAGTTCCGAAAGTATAGAAATATCTGAAGGCATTGTCCTCGACTACGACCGTGAAGGAATTCTTGTAGGTATGGATATTGACAATGCCGGGGGAAAAGTCAACCTTAAAGAAATAATTCTCAACAAGTTACCACTTGACACCCAAAAGTTAACGGCATAACTGAGGCAGGGTTGGTTCAATCATCCCTGTCTCAATGATACCCAAGGTAACTAATGAATTGTCACTGGCGCATTGGCGTGATTCAAGGTTGGCAGCACATAGTTGGCGGCAAGGCCACCGGCGCCATTAAGAAGCGTTATCGTTTTGATATAGTTGGTTGCATTGTCTGCAATGTTCTTGCTGTTTGCTGTTGCTCCACTATAACCCAGCGACTCGGTTATTCCATTAACTATAACGCCTGTTCCAATGGTTACCGTATTAGCTCCCAACGTCGTAGTGCCATCATAGGTCTTTGTGGCTGACAGGGTGACCGTTTTCTTGGTGATCTTGGCGGTGGCGGTACTCTGGATCGTCAAGGTGTAGTTGCCTGCCTGACTGCCGGTCAGTGATAGACCGCTGAAGGTTACCTTCGATGCCGTTGCAACATCCTTGCTGTTGTAGGTGCCGACTGCGGTACCGATGAGGCTTACCGTGTCACCGGTGTAGCGTTTGCCATCGGTGGTAGTGCCTGTACCGGCAGTTTCTGCGGCTGCAAGTTTCTGGGTGCCGGTCACTACAGCATTTGTTGTTCCGTCATAAACCTTGCTTGCCGCTACAGAAAGGCCGCTCATCGTGAGTGCCTTCGGTGTGATCTTGGCGATGGCGGGACTCTGTATCGTCAGCGTGTAGTTACCAGCCTGACTGCCGGAGAGTGAAAGTCCGCTATAGGTTACCGTCGAAGCACTGGCGACATCCTTGCTGTTGTAAGTGCCGACTGCTGTACCGGTGATACTTACCGTGTCACCGGTGTAACTTTTACCGTCGGTGGCGGTGCCTGTACCGGCAGCTTCTGCTGCAGCAAGTGTCTTAGTACCAGTAACGACTGCCTTGGTTGTTCCGTCATAGACCTTGCTTGCCGGCACTGAGAGACCGCTCATCGTGAGGGCCTTCGGCGTAATAGTGCCACTCGCGGGACTCTGGACCGTCAGCGTGTAGTTGCCTGCCTGACCTCCAGTGAGGGAAAGACCGCTGTAAGTCACAGTCTTTGCCGTAGCGACATCCTTGCTGTTGTACGTACCAACTGCTGTACCAGCGATGCTCACACTGTCACCGGTGTAGCTTTTGCCGTCGGTGGCTGTGCCTGTACCGGCAGCTTCAGAGGCAAAGCTGCTGGTACCACTCAAGACAGCCCTGGTCGTTCCATCATAGACCTTCGAGGCAACAGTGAGGCCGCTCATCGTGAGTGCTTTCTTTGTGATCCTGGCGCTGGCAGGACTCTGGATTGTCAGGGTGTAGTTACCTGCCTGGCTTCCACTGAGTGACAGGCCACTGAAGGTTACCTTTGACGCTGTGGCGACATCCTTGCTGTTGTAGGTGCCGACTGCTGTGCCGGTAATGCTTACGATGTCACCGGTGTAGCTTTTGCCGTCGGCGGTAGTGCCTGTACCGGTAGCTTCAGCGGCTGCAAGTTTCTGGGTACCGGTCACCACTGCACCAGTTGTTCCATCATAAACCTTGCTTGCTGCAACAGTGAGACCGTTCATGGTGAGGACTTTCGGTGTGATACTTAGATTTCCTCCAATGATATCATAACCTTGCTGGGTTGAATAATAGCCGTTATAAAAACCAGCGTTGGTTCCAGTGGCTGCTGAACCTAATAATAAAGGTAATTTTGTAGTTGTGAAATTAGCGCTTTGCGAACTTCCGTTGTAGGTTGTTGTTACATCCGGTGCATCAGCAAGCGCCAAAGGCGACAGAAAACAGGTGAGCAAAGGTGCTGTATGACCCTCATAAATACGCCAGACCGCGCCACTTCCACCAGTGTTTGCAATGGTATTTGGGGTGGCTGTATTCCAACTGGTGAACGTGGATAACCGCATCATTTCGGCAGAAGTTACGCCAGTCCCGCCAGCTGAAGTAGCCTGGCCAGAGGTGGTAATATCCCAGAAGCCGTTGGTTCCACCCATATTCATTCCCACCAAGCCGCCAATGGTGCCCATAATTTTCCCTGTAACTCTCCCCATGGCGTAGCTATTTGTAATAATGCCACCGTAATTATATCCCACAAGACCACCAACAAAACCAGTACCAGTCACACCTCCAGTCGCGTAGCTGGTTGTGATTTCTCCGGCGTTTTCCCCCGTCAAGCCGCCAACTAAATCCTGGCCTGACACGTTACCCATCGCATAGCTATGGGTGATTGCACCGTCTCCAGTACCTCCCACCAAGCCGCCAACTTCACTTCTCCCTATCACGCTGCCTGTGGCGTAACTGTTGGTGATGGTGCCACCGGTAATCCCCACCAAGCCACCAACTCCTGTACCACCTCCTTTCACGTTATCTGTTGCGTAGCTGTTAGTAATAGCAGGGCCGATACCCAACAGGCCTCCGACATAATTTTGGCCTGTCACGCTACCTCCAACTATGCCAACATTACTGATGCCCCCCCCCGAAAAACCGAATAAACCGACACCATCAGTCGATGGCCGATTGATGATGAGGTTGGTGATAGTGTGACCAAGGCCATCGAAAATACCGGAAAAACAAAAACAAGAATTCGGAGTACTACCACTACCAATTGGCGTGAAACCTGCATAGGTCGGAGTTGGCTGAGCATCAGAGTTCCAGGTAACCGTGGGTGTAGCATTGATGTTACCGCCTAACACGAAATTCCCGGACAGATTACCGCTCCTTGCCATTCCTTGCAGGGTCTGGTTATTACCTGTTGTTGCATCGGTTTCAATTCCAAGACTGGTGATAACAGTATAGCTTTTTGATGTACCATTACTTCCCTGTTGAGTGCTGAAATGCTGGCCGGCTGGCAGGTTCACTTGTGCACCATTGATTAACGTATAAGCGCTTGTGTTGCCATAAACTCGAGCCCCCTGCCCGTAATTCAGCGCAAGAGTGGCAGTGCCGGAACCGTTCAGATTTGCGTTGATATAGACATTGTTCAATGCTGACAGGGTAAGCGTGTTGGCTGACCATGAAACCGCAGCGTTGACATTGATGTCGCCAAGATTCGTGGCGGTTGGTGCGTTTGAAGTTTCTATAGTAACATTATTGGAGCCAAGAGCAGTCGAGAGCGTTGTAGCACCGATTCCGCTGATTGTTTGAGCCGCAGAGCCTGAGCTAATCGTAAAATCAGTCGGGTCGACCAGCCATGTTCCGCTTTTCCCTTGTGGGGCAAGTGTAGTAACCATGGTTCCATCACTAACTGTAACGTGGCTGCCGGAAGTCTCAATAAAGCCGCCATTGCCTCCATTGGGAGCGCTTGCGTCAAGGGTACCGGCGACAGAGGTCTCACCGTTCTGCATGTCGGAGAGGAGAAGGATGCGTCCTGCTTTGTTCTGAATGGTGCGGGCTTCGATGATACCAGTGTTGGTCACTGTTGCTGCCCTCAGAGCATCGGCTGCCTTTGAAGTCATAACCACCACTCCACCGTC
>Ga0214190_1000418_pt1 | contig 10040 bp, 9 predicted proteins | sample TroBogEpilimnion_41_FD_153028 | JGI IMG/M metagenome (GOLD analysis project Ga0214190, IMG submission 153028) | Freshwater microbial communities from Trout Bog Lake, WI - 15JUL2008 epilimnion | ecosystem: Environmental > Aquatic > Freshwater > Lake > Epilimnion/Euphotic zone | place: Trout Bog...
ATCTCCTTTGCATTTTAAAAATCATATTCTATATTTCGGCCCGTTCGAAAAGGACGATTAGCTCAGTTGGTTAGAGCGCTACATTGACACTGTAGAGGTCAGAAGTTCGAATCTTCTATCGTCCACAACCATAAAAGCCTGCAAAATAACAATTTGCAGGCTTTTGTTTTTCCTTTTTTACGCTTTACAGGGACAAGTCATTTGGCATTTTATCAAGAATTCCTTGTAAAAGCTTTTGGAGTAGTTGGAGTGTGTTCTCAAACGAATTACTCTGAAATGAACTACCCAATCCCATGTGGGAAAGCAACTTAAATTCACTGTTTTTATCGGTTTCATGGGTCAGAATATCCTTTACTGTCCTTACTGTTTCCACATTGCCCAACAGTGCAATTTCCTGTCCGAGCAAATGAACGGAAGCAAGGGTGGGATCGTAATCTTCTTCAATGAGTATGTGTTCATGAGATCCGTAAAGTTTTGACAGGACGTCTTTCGTCCCGCAGTTTTCTAAGATGAAGAGAATATCAGCAGCATCGCGCTTTCGTTCCGGATACGCATCCGCCCATGAAATAATCTTAACCTAAACTGAGCTATTCGAAAAACGGTACCTCTTTCAAGGACAGAAATACAAAAAAGAAAGGCAACAAAGCAAAATTATAGCTTTACAGCTTTCATAATCTGGATTTTATACTCAAAAAAGATTACTCCAGAACAAATCCGTTGTCAATGTGCGTAAGCAGTATCAAGCCACCCTGAATACTATCTTGACAATTGGATAAAATAGTAACTATAGGCTCTTTTTGGCCGCAGAGGTTCAATGCCAGATGGCATAGTGCATTTATTATTTCCATAAATCATTGCTTAACACAGCAAAACGGTAACGTTTAAACAGCGCTCAAAGAGTTGGTCGAATTGCAGCCGCTGCATGCAGGCTGCGGTAATCTTCATAATAAGTTTATTACCATTGCGAACAATTTTGGCTGATGTATCAATAAACTTCCGACGAAAAGTATCAGCATAAACTGTTGTGGAAATAACTGATGCGCTGACATCAACCTTGAAGCTTTCGAACAGATTATTGCCAACCAACATGAGATAGTACCAAGCTGCATTGGCATTGAAATTTTTGAAGGGCAATTGTTCTTCGCCAAAGTTTTTGATTGCACGGTTGGCCAATTCATCATTGCCGCGTTTATGATAGTTTCCAAGAATATCGTGAGCTAACAGGTAATTTTTCGCATCGACTTTATAGAGAAGGTCATCAATGAGACCACCCATACCAAGGTTGGTAATTATGACACTATCAGTACCCAATCCTGGTGCGACAAGTTGACGGTCATGCTGAATGAGACGGCTATAAATCGTCCGACGGGCTAAGTCCCAAGTTTCTTGTTGGCACATAAACTCGGTATACTCCCATATCTCATTGTTATTTGATGACTTAAAGTTAGACCAGACTGTACTCTCCAGCGCTAATTTTTTAACATTATTGTAAAGTTTTCCGCCGCATATATAGCCGATATGCAACGCTTCACAAATTTTAAACAACACTTGATCGTAATACCCTGAATCCATGCGAACAATGATTGGTACGTCGTCACGATACTCATTCCTGATTTTAACAACGATATTGCACAGCATCATCGCAACGATTGTCTCATGATTCGAGTGGTCTGAACCAACTTGGAAAACGGCATCAACAAAGAACCTTCCCCAATTCATTTGTACGGGATGATACCCGTTAACTTTCTTATACGTTGGTTCAACACCTTCTCGTTTCAGCGCATCATTATTATCCATAACCATAGAATCAATACCCAGTTCAATGATTGTAGGTTTCTCAATGCTCAGACGCCAGAAAAATATCTTTTGCAGCAAATGACGGAAAGGCCTGAATCCCAAAAAAGCGAATGCTCTAAAGAATCTTTTGACGGCATGAGACGAGGCCAAGTATTCCTGTTTACAGCCAATTAGGTGTGCATAACTTTTCTCTTGTTTAAGGTGGTCGAACCATGTCAGGTGACGACAGGTACCATCCATAAAAAAGCATAACAATTGAAGAAACAGATCGACAACAGGGACGCCTTTTTTGTTTTTTCGCATGGTACCAAACAGTTTTTCCATCATGGGAAACAGTTGAATACTCTGCAGATAGGTAGCAAACAATGCCAGACCGGCACGATTAGTAAGGCAATCATCAGTTATCCCGATAGAGCTGATGTGATAGTCTTTTTTGCGGCTATTTTTAGTATCTTTCCCCATGGAGCTTCTTTATTTTTCGGTTTCTGTTGCATTACAAATGGTAATTTCCCGTTACCCATTTTAATATAACACTTTAACCGTGAATATGGAGGCTTTTTTTATGGCAGATCGATCAACTTAGGCTTAAGTAACGTCAACGCTGACATCGAAGGTACCAGAATTTCCAGTATGGGTCCTTAAACAGAAGCACTTTTGTTGCGGATTGATAAGCTTCTTCAAACCCGAGGATACTCATTATCCTGTCATGATTCGGCGGCCAACTGATCCGCTTCAGGTCGTCACCTATGCTACCGTAAGGCAAGATATCTACAACAGTTCTCAATGACTTTGCTCTAAATCTATGCTGTAAATTCGTCGCTATGAGATGCCCTCGAATAATCAGCGAATCAGCCAGACGCTGGAATTCTTCCCAACTTGTTACCTCAACGCCAATATCAATGTCTTCGGTCAATCGGGGAGCAGAAATCTGATGAATATGTTCAAAGAGCAAGTCTCGCGCAAAAGCTCCCACCACAAAGAAATTTATGCTGAGTTCATCAGCAACCTCCTTGATGTTTCTCAGTACCGATATCCTCTCCGGGTCAATCCTGCCTGAAATATCTTCCGATATGTTCTTCATAGATTATTTTTGCGGTTTCCATGGTTCGCTGTTCGCCTATCGCGACAAGGTCGGTGTAAATGATGAATGGATGCACAATATCACTTTCATCAAAGCTATTTTCCAGCGGCCAGAACCGTTCGAGAATTTCTACATTACCTTGTGGGTCCTTTTTAAGCCTATTTTCAATCACAAGTTCTGTCAGACAATTTTTATTTGCATACATCGTGACTGTTCCCGGTTTCAAGTATCCAGTCAGTTTTGCTGCGGCAACCTCTCCTCCCCATTGGGCAATGGCAGGATCCAACTGGATATTCTTCCACCAATAACCTTCACCCCGGAAACGCCCCATCAAAAGTTTAGGCTTTAAGTAATCGGGATACGCGACCATCCAGCGCTCGAAAAGCTCCTTTTTGTTTAAGAGTTTTTTCCCCTTCTTACCCATATCGAGGATGAAGCCTCTTTGGATCAGTTCGGTCATTGTGCTTTTCACCGTTCCCAAAGCGACATTTGTCATCTCTGCGAGATTGCGATACGGCCTATCGACGAGTTCAGGTTGGCACAAAAGGAGATAAATGATCTTCAAGCCCACTCCTTTGAAGAGACGAGCAGGAGTGGGCAGGGCGTTTATTTGCTTTTCAGGTTTATTGCCTTTAATGAAAATGAACAATTGCGGTTGATTAACGAAAGCGTTTCCTGCTGTGTCGATAAATTGGACGCCAGCCTCATGCAATCTTGCCGCTGCCTCAGGGGGAATGTATTCTGTCGCCAGCAGGAAAGGATGAGGTACCTTATCCTTGTTCATCATAACTTGCAGTTCGCCCGCCTTGGTAAGATGTTTTTTTACCTCGACGTGCCAAATGAATTCATTGCCAAAAACCTTTCCCCTGACAAGGTAGTCGTATTTCTGGCAATGAAGCTCATGAATCGGTTCAACCACATATTCCAGCGGTGCGATCACTTTCAGGGTGTCCATAGCCAGCAGAATGATTTTCCTTTCATTCTCGGCAAAATTATGTTCAGTATTTTTTGTGTTCATTTATATTGAACATAGTCAATAATTGAACATAAGTCAACGTCATAGGATAACTTTAACTTTGATTTTTGATTGTTGTTGAGCTTTTGATTCTGCGTCATAACGGCCCTGAGCATATTTTCTGCTTTGCTCCGACCAGAAGCGGCAAGGGGGTGGGGCTTGTTATCCCGACACTGCTGGCATGGAACGAATCGGTTATTGCCTACGATATCAAGAAAGAGTTGTGGTCAGCTACTGCGGGATGGCGGCGGCAGTTTTCGCATTGCTGGAGGTTTGAACCGACCGCACCGGATTCGGTACGCTTCAATCCGTTGCTTGAAATTCGAAAAGGTGCCTACGAGGTCAGGGATGTGCAGAATGTCGCCGATATTCTGGTCGATCCGGATGGATCGAAAGAACATCACGATCACTGGGAAAAAACCGGGCACTCCCTGCTTGTCGGAGTGATCCTGCATGTACTCTATGCCGAAGAGGATAAAAGCCTCAGTGGTGTTGCAAACTTTCTCTCCGACCCGGAAAGAAGCGTTTACGATACCCTGAAATTCATGCTCACCTTTTCTCACCTGAAAGAGGGTGCCCATCCGGTTGTGGCTGCCTGTGCAAGGGAGATGCTCAACAAGACGGAAAACGAACTCTCTGGAGTGGTCTCTACCGCCATGAGCTTTCTTGGCTTGTACCGGGACCCGTTTATTGCCCGGAACACCTCGGCATCAGATTTCACCATTCGTGATCTGATGAACAGTGAACATCCGGTGAGTCTCTACCTTGTTGTTCCTCCGAGTGATATCGAACGAACAAAACCGCTTATGCGACTTGTTCTGAACCAGTTCGGTAGGCGGCTGACCGAAAAGATCGAATATGGAAAGGGCAAGAAACATTACCGGCACCGGTTGCTCATGATGCTCGATGAGTTTCCCAGTCTTGGACGACTTGGCTTTTTTGAATCGGAACTGGCCTATATGGCCGGATACGGCATCAAATGCGTCATGATTGCCCAGTCACTCAACCAGATTGAGATGGCTTACGGCCCAAACAATTCTATTCTCGATAACTCACATGTGAGGATCACCTACGGTGCTCTCGATGAAAGGACAGCCAAACGGATTTCCGATCTGCTTGGGCAGGCGACAGAAAAACGGCTCCAGATGAACTTTGCCGGTAACCGGCTTTCCCCATGGCTTGGTCATATCATGGAAAGCGAGCAGGAAACCCCGAGGCCGTTACTCACGCCCGGTGAAATTCTTCAGTTGCCGGGCGATGATGCTTTGGTGATGATAGGCGGATTGCCACCTTACCGGGCTAAAAAACTCATGTACTATCAGGACGAACGCTTCAGGGAGAGGGCCTGGCTTCCTTCCCCGGATGATCCGGACGAGCAGTATGCAGAACTCCTCAAGAAAGGGGAGTGCAATTCATGGTTCGATCAGGCAGGCTGCAAGGTTCAACGGGTAGAAGTTCCATCTGGGGAGGTATACAGGAACAATGCCGTTGAGTCCGAAACGGAGCTGCCTGATGAAGATGGTCCAACCGAAGATCATGCTTTTCTCCACCGGGATGATCCGGAAGATTTCACTCATGAAGAGACGATTCCTGAAAACACGCTTTCTGTAGAGGATGCAGTCAACAACAGGAATGGCAGTCAACCTGGGCGGGCGCCCATTATCGATTTAAGCAGAACACCACAAGGAGGTCATTTGCCATTATGAAACGCAAGAACATTCACCCCTACCTCTCTCCGGAACTCTATGCCCAGTTCAAGGCATACTGCAAGAGAATCAATGCAACGGAAAGCAGCGTCATTGGATCAGCTCTGAAAGAGTATTTCGATGATTCCACTGATATGAAGCTGTTGTTGCGAAGGCTTGACCGGCTTGGCCGTCATGCCAGCCGTCTGGAACGTGATATCAATGCCATGGCCGAAGCGTTCGCTGTTTTTGTGCAGCTCTGGTTTGCCCATACACCGAGTATCGGTGAAAATGAAAAAGATGCTGCAAGAAGGGATGCCTGGAATCAGTACCAGAAATTCGTCGAGTATGTGGCAACCCAGATGGCAGGGGGCCATCGGTTCATTGATGACCTGGTGCAGGACACCATAGCCGATGAAGATGAGCTGCATCAGGCAGTCAGTAGCAGTGAAGATTGATACTGAGCATGTGGGTTTGCTGAATATGACGTATATTTCCCGATATTCGAGCTGGCAAGAATTTCTGGAACTATGGGGTATAAGTAGCAGAGAATAAGGAAATTAACGGCCTTTTATATGCGTTTTAGTTTGCGGCTTATATGAATTAAAAAATCTGCGGTATAGGGGGATCCATATAATTTTTGTTAGGCTGCAACTAGACAGACGCCATATGGGGGAAGTAAGTGAGGAAACATGGGGTTAAAGACTGAGTTAAAAGCTTTGGTGGATGAGCTTGACCGTGTGCATAAAGGAGCCGAGCCCTGGTCTGAAGAGGTTGGTGTTCCGGACTTTGTAACAGCCGAGAATGGCCTACAGCGATACTTTACCCAAAACGCGAGAAAAGCGCTTGGGCAGCTCTCAAGTACCCTCTACCAAAATCGAACGGAGAGTTCCAAAGTCGAGCTGAAAGTCTACGAAAGGCTTGTCCGACAGGCAGTTGCTGACATGCACGCTGCGGATGAATTTTTAGACTTCGAGGAAAATGACACGGGAAATCTGCATTCTAAGTTAAAGAGTCTTGTCGAAGAGCGACTTGAGAGTGTTGCAAACAAATATACGCACTATTTCCCAGTTTGGACTCTGGGGATGGAGAGAACCTCTCCGTTCTCTCTCGGCCCAGTGACGATCTTTAATAGAGCTGACTGGATAGATACGGTCGATTTTCCCCAGCAAATGAAAGACCGATATTTAAACCAGCCAGAGGACAACCATCGCTGGCGAGAGATTCTCAAGGATGCCCTGCAGAAACCTAAAGACAATTCTCCTATAGAAGGGCTGGCAAACACTGTTTATAGAGTAGTCTCCAAATGCCCGACCTTGGTAAAAGTAACTATTTGTGGATACGAACGTCAGTATTCACTCAAACTGGCGAGGCTCGTTAGCAAAACAGCGCTTGACTCGATTTCTTTGGGGCTCGGCGCATCCGAGTGCTTTCTCCAGCAGGCACTTCAGGATGAACGTTTGCCACCTGTTGGTAGCGATAGCTTGATCGAAACGAACGGATTCCTTTGGTTGCCGGGAAGCGCGCTTGGGGGACGGGTTCCTTCGCTATCTCCTGAAAGAGTAGAGCAAGCATTGGCTGATATGAATGGAATTATTCCAGCTTTTGAAGCAATCTTAGAGGGGTTAGTCGATCCGGGGAATCACAGGCACCCGAAACTAGTTAACCGTTGGGCCACGGCTTTGGATTGGTTCGGTGAAGGCAACCGTGAATCAAGTGATGCCATAGCGTTGGCCAAGCTTGGAACGTGTCTGGATGTACTGTGTTGTGGCGGGAAGAACGACGGCATTCGAGATATGGTTGTTCACCTCACCGGTACGGATGGTGAAACACAAGTAATACGAGGTAGTCGACCCCGCACCCTAAAGCAACTGGTCAAGGACATCTACGACCATGGGCGATCACAGATATTGCATGGCACTCACTACGACAGGCTCGAGTCATTTTCTGCTGAAAGGAAGCAGGCTGCCTATCTCGCGAGGATCGTGTTGATTGAGAGCGCGGTGAGACTACAGCGCTACAATGGTTCTGATAATGATAAGGCGTTCAGAACTATCTAGTGATAAGCTATTGGATTAACCTAAGTATTTTACAAAATACAAGCCTAACAAAGCGTAACTGTCGGACAAATTTTCCGCTGTGCTTCAAATTTGCCGCAGAACGCGGCGTTAGCTTTATTCTTTAGCTTCCAAGGCAAGGAGAAAAAAATTATGATTGGTTACAATTGCAAAAATCTTACAGCGGCCCTGTTACTTATAGCTGCAGTTACGGTTCCATTGTTCTCGGCATTCGCCGAGACCTCCACCACATCCAGTAAGCCTGCAGGCCGATATGAGGCTCTTCAGGCTGGTGCCAACACATTTGGCAACTTTCTATGGGTATTAGACACAGTAACTGGGAAAGTTGTGGCTTATCGCATTGCAAGTGTTAAGGATGCTAAAGGCAACCTTGATTCATGGGTCACAGAACAGCTTTTGACTGAAGAAGAATATGCTCGCTATCTACAATCACAAAATAAGTAAGCGTACTTCAGCTAACCCTGCGCTCAAGTTCGCTCCCTCCGGTCGCTGGGACATGCCTTTGGCGCGTCCCTTAGCTATACGTTGTGTATGAAAGAATGTAGCCTATGAAAATTACCACGGAAATGACGTATTCAGCCTATACAACCGCAAAGGCAGTGTATGAAAGCAAAATGGAGCTTAGTCCAGCCTTAGATTATCTTGAAAACGATTGCGGAATGAATCGTGGGTCAGCTAATAATTACATTCACAGTTTCAAGAAAATGATGGATGGCGAAAGGTACACGCGTACCTTTAATACCGAAGCAACCGAATACTACTTTACGAATATCCTTCGAGATTATGGTTTAGATGCATTAGAAAATGCATTACAATCAGCTACTGCCCACATTGAATATTATGAAGGCTTGGGTCGTGGTAACTTGAATTCGATCAGAGATGTTATAAGATCGCACGAGACCTTTCTCCGAATCGAAGAAAAAATGTATCCAGATGAATTTGATGAGCCGGAACTATTGTTGGAGGGGCAGAAGAAAAAAGTATTTGTCAATGCTTACGAACGAAATCCGAAAGCTCGGTCCAAATGTGTGAAACATTATGGTGCATCATGCTCAGTATGCGCAATGAATTTTGATGAAGTGTATGGGGAGTTGGGAAAGGGATTTATCCATGTTCACCATTTGCTACCTGTCGCTCAATTAGGAAAGCAGTATGAAGTAGATCCAATAGCCGATCTGCGCCCAGTCTGCCCTAACTGTCACGCGATGCTACATCGAAGAAATCCTCCCTTGTCAATCAATGAACTAAAGGAAACAGTAAAAAACAATTTGCTTATAGCTGACGCTCGTTCCTCAAGCGGCTGAAGCGTTCGCTACCCATCAATCACGAAGGACAACACCGTATGCCAGCCCTAAAGCATAGAGATTAAACATTTTCCACTCAACGACTAACGAGGAGGCTTTTGAAAGCTGTTGTTGCGAAGGCTTGACTGGCTTGGCCGTCATATTCTACTCGTATGGAACGTGATATCAATGCAATGCCTGAAACGTTCGCTGTCTTTGTGCAGCTCTGGTTTGCCCATACACCGAGTATTGGTGAAAACGAAAAAGATGCAGCAAGAAGGGAGGCCTGGAACCAGTGCCAGAAATTCGTTGAGTATGTGGCAACCCAGATGGCAGGGGGTCATCGGTTCATTGATGATCTGGTGCAGGATACCATAGCCGATGAAGATGAGCTGTATAAGGCGGTCAGTAACAATGCAGATTGATGCAAGTCAAGTAAGTTTGCCGAATATGCAGTATATTTCCCGAAGGTCTAACTATTCAGGAACTTATGGAGCTATGGGGTGTAAGCAGCGGTATTATGCCGATCCATATAAGGCACTTAATAAAAATAGATTTATAATATAAGTCGCTAAGAATAAGGAAATTAACGGCGTTTTATATGATTTTGAATTTCCGGCTCATATGGGTTAGAATTAAAAAATCTGCGATATACGGGATCCATTTAATTATTGTTGTGTGACAAATCAATGACCTCAAAAATAATCAAATCAGAAGGAGTAACACCCACGGAAAGATTGCTCGCAGATCTTTGTGATCGATCTTTTCTGAAATTATGGAGTTATCCTAATCCATTCAAGGAGGATAAGGATGAACTCTGTGACCTCCTAGCTGTTTTTGAAAATCATGTATTCATCTTCTTCGATAGAGAGAATTTGGCATTTTCCAAAGAGAATAATGATCCATTAATCAACTGGAATCGATGGAAGAAAAAGGCTATTGATTCTCAAATTCGCACAGCACATGGTGCAGAACGGTAAATGTCAACAAAAATGTCGCTGTTTTTAAAAAAAATTACTAATCCTAATCGGGGTTTAAGATAACCGTTTGAGGAGCCTCCCATACCTTGACTTTCCGAGTGCCCCAACGCTCAGGAAACGC
>Ga0214190_1000422_pt1 | contig 9992 bp, 9 predicted proteins | sample TroBogEpilimnion_41_FD_153028 | JGI IMG/M metagenome (GOLD analysis project Ga0214190, IMG submission 153028) | Freshwater microbial communities from Trout Bog Lake, WI - 15JUL2008 epilimnion | ecosystem: Environmental > Aquatic > Freshwater > Lake > Epilimnion/Euphotic zone | place: Trout Bog...
CACCCCACCGCTGCCGCTGGGAGGCCTTCTGGATGCCCCACCGTTTCGGAGTGGAAGGGCTGGCCCACCGATTCGGCATCGGACTTTACGACCACTGGGGCGCCGAGCGGCCGGGTTGGCCCCAGGGGCTGGAACTGGGCCAGGTTCCGCGGACGGCCTTCAGGGCCGACCCCCGCAGCGCGGGGGGGCCTTTCCGTGGCGCCACGGCCTATGCTGACCTCATCACCTGGGACCGGGCCCTCACCAGGGATCTGGCTGCGTCCAGCAGGGCGGTTCCGCTGGACTTCCATGAGCCCGAGCACTTCGAGGAAGGCCAAGAGGGATTGAAGGCGCTGACGCTGACGGATCGCAGAGACGGGACCAGGCGGCGACTCTCGGCACGCCGCTGGGTCTTCGCCCTGGGGCCCTGGACCGATGGGGCCATGTCCACCTGGTTCGGCGAGACCAGGAAGCGCCTGCGGCTTTCTTCCGGCATCCACCTCTGGTTCGATCCGGTGCCTGGCTGCGCAAGCCCTTGGGCCATCCGCCGACCCGGGGGGCGCATCCTGTTCATCATCCCCCGGGACGGCCTGCTGCAGGTGGGCACGACGGAGCGGGAAGTCGAGGAGGGCTGGGTGCCCATCGCCACGGGCGAACGGGAGGAACTCCTTGGGGCCCTGGAGGCGAACCTGCCCGCCATTCCCTGGCGACAGCTGCCCATCCGCGGGGAGGAATTGGGCGTGCGGCCCCTCCTGTCCGCCGGTGGCGCCACCGCCCGCCTCAGTCGCGGAGCCATGCTCCAGCGCCATGACCGGTTCCCTAATCTGACGCTGGTCCTGGGCGGGAAGCTCACGACGGCGCGGCTGCTCATGGCCCAGCTCGCCACGGAGCTCACCGGCCTGCCCTGCGAAGCCTCTGTCAGGGAGCCTCTGAGCCTTTGGGATGGACACCCCGCGCAGATCCGGTAGAATCGTTCTTTCAATGCGGTCCCGTAGCTCAGCTGGATAGAGCATCAGACTACGAATCTGAGGGTCGGGCGTTCGAGTCGCTCCGGGACCACCACTGAAGCCAGTATTGACGGCCATCCATTGAGATGGCTGTTTTTGTTCTGGTTGCTGCCAGCGTCTCCCAGGTTCTCTTGAAACAAACACCCTCCAGGTGTCCATCCTGGTCCTCGTTCGGAGGCCCGTGTCGAGCGGCCCCCTTCGTGGACACCTGATCTGGCTCAGGGTTTCCAGTTCAGCCTTGGGATGGACACTTTCAGGGGTGGATTCTGGGGAGAGCGCCCCAGCAGTTCTTCCTCGATGAAACGGGCCACCTGGGTCGCCGCGGACCAGCCATGGTGGTCATCGGCAAGGAATCGCGTCCGAGCCACCCGCTGCGCGATGGCAATGCAGGCTTCCGCGGTGGCCACCTCTATGACTTTGCTGGGCTTTGTTGCATGGACATGTCCAGTCGCCATGGGGCCTCCGCGCAGAAAATGGTCGATGAATGGGAAACACAAGTGCCCCCAGCCTGCAAAAGGTTTCCCGAAGCGGGGCGGCGATTTCAGAAACCACCTCACCACAGGTCTAGGGCCTAAAGGCTATCCACATGGGGCGGGCCCCGCCAGGCGCCGACAGGGTGGTGACTGTTCGGCAACCGTCCCGTTTCTCCTGGCCGGCCCCGACTTTGCCGGCCCGATCTGGTTCCTTGCCCAGTCACGTTAAGATCCCTCATGCTGCCCGTCCTGATGCTCTTCCTCCTTCCAGTCGGGGGCGGGATCCCGGCCGGCGTGCTGCTGGCCCGGGGCCAAGGACTGGCCTGGCCAGCAACCGCCGCACTCTACTTCATTTCAGACGTGTTCCTGGCCCTCGCTTTTGAACCGGTCCTTCGGCTTCTCGCCCTTTGGGGGAGGGGCATTCCGGCATTGGCGCGGCTCCGCGCCGCCGTAAAGGCGGGCATGGCCCGGAGCCTGGGCTCCCTCGGCGGCCCCGGCGCCGGACCTGCCACCCTGGTAGTGATCTCTTTCGGTCTGGATCCCCTGACGGGGCGCGCCACGGCCCTCGCGGCGGGCCATGGGTTCCTGGCGGGCTGGGCCTTTGCAATCACCGGCGACATGCTGTACTACGCCGCCGTCGCGCTTGCGACCCTGCGCCTCAACGCGTATGTCCGGGATCCGAAGGTGACGGTACTGGTCATCCTGGGCCTGATGATCCTTCTACCCGCCCTGCTCCGCTCTTTCCGATCCAGATAACGCCCTGTCCGCAACTGCCCGACTGGATCATCCATGAAGCCATCCGCGTCCTTGACCTCCCGGCCCGAGAGCATCGCCGCACCGTTCTCGGCACTCGTCGTGGCCGCAGTCGCCATGGGGCTCTCCCCCATCTTCGTGCGCCTGGCCGACGTGGGACCGTTCACCAGCGCCTTCTGGCGGGTCGCCCTCTCCCTGCCAGTGCTGTATGCCTGGATGAAGGTGAGCGAGCGCGGAGGAACGAGTCCAGCCAGGGCCTTCCCTCGGGCGACCATCTGGGCGGGGGTCGCCTTCTCGGCCGATCTGTTCTTCTGGCATCTGTCCATCGTCACCACGACCGTCGCGGACGCGACCTTCTTTGCCACCACGGCGCCCATCTGGGTGGTCCTGTTCGGCTGGCTCCTGTTCCGGCGACGCGTCTCTCCGGCCATTCTGGTCGGTCTCGGCCTCTGCATCCTGGGGGGCACAGCCCTCCTCGCCCAAAGCCTCCAGATGAAAGTGGGCACGGCCCTCGGAGATCTCTACGGCCTCATCACGGGTGTCTTCTTCGGGCTGTACTTCCTGGCGGTCCAGGCCGCGCGTGAAGGCCATTCCGCCGCGCGCGTCACGTTCGAGGCCACGACGGTCACGGCCGCCCTGCTGCTGCTGGCGGCGCTGGGGCTGGAGCGCCAGTTGTTCCCCAGGTCGCTCCATGGCCTCATGGCGCTGATTGCGCTGGCCTGGATCAGCCACGCGGGAGGCCAGGGGCTTCTTACGGTGGCCCTTGGCCGGCTGCCGGCAACCTTCTCGTCCCTGGTGATCTTCCTGGAGGCCATCGCTGCGGCCTGCATGGCCTGGGTGATCCTTGGCGAGCCGGTCACGGCCATCCAGGCGGGGGGTGGGCTGGCCATCCTGGCTGGGATCTATGTGGCACGGCCACGGTAGGGGGGTGAGGGGGCCTTTCAAGGGCGGGCAGGCGGGTCGCGCCCGAAGGCAGACCACCTTTGGGAGCGGTCCGGGCCCAAAACCGGGCGCTCCCGCTAAACTGCTTCCCTGAGGAGCCCTGCATGACCTTCAAGCCTACGACCTACCTCATCAGCTTCGCGGCCTTCGTCATGCTGTTCATGGGGCTGGGCGGCTATGTCGGCTATGCCAAGATGACGGACCTCTTCCTGGCGAAATCCTACCTGGATGCCGTCTCCATCAATGCCCACGTCGTCGAGGACCAGCAGGGACCCGTGTTGCGCTGGGAGGACCAGGTCCCGCTCTCCCGCGGTGCCTGCGCCAAGATCACCGCCAGCAATCGATCCCTGCCGATCTCGATTCGATTTTCCGACGGACAGGGTTCTGCCCTTCCGACCACTCCCGGAGTGGCGCTCATTCCCATGGCCGCCAACGAGCGCACCGAGGACATCAGGATCGACAGGGCCAACCGCTACCTCTACGCACGGGTGTTCGCCACGTCCGACATCAAGTCGAAGGAGTCCACCTGGCTGTACAAATACGATCTCGAGAAGCGGAGGATCCTGCGCCATGCCGCGGTCAGCCCGGTCCTGCTTCCAACCTCCTTCAGGCCCTGACCAAGGCCTGCGACGCAGGAGCCTGTCGCCCTTTCCAGGAATGTCCTCAAGGTCCATCCGCAGATGGGCCTGGACAGACAGCCTCTAGGCCGATGGGGCAGGGCTTCCCAGGACTTCCCGCACGCGGCGACCCAGCTGATCACTCCGGAAGGGTTTTTCCAGAAGGAAGTGCCCGGGCTGATTCAGACCATGGTCGACCAGTTCCCCTGCGGTGTAGCCGGAGATGTAGAGCACGCGCAGGCCCGGACGGGCCTTGAGCAGTTCCAGGGCAAGCTTGGGGCCGCTGTCGCCTGGCATGATCACGTCCGTCACCAGGAGGTGCAGCTCGCCTTGGTAACCCCCCAGAAAGGCGCGGGCCTCGTCGGCGTGCCCCGCCACGAAGACCCGGTAGCCAAGGGACACTAGGATCTCCTTGGCCACCTCGCGGACCCCCGCCTCGTCCTCCACGAGGAGGACGGTTTCCGAGCCGCGGAGGGATTCGGACTGGATGGTGGTGGTTTCCACGCTGGTGCGCGAGACGCGGGGGAACCACAGCTGGAACGTGGTGCCATGGCCTGGCTCGGAATGGACGACGATGCCCCCGTTGGAGGCCTTCAGCATGCCGTAGACGCCGATGAGGCCAAGCCCCGTGCCCCTGTCGCCCCCCTTCGTGGTGAAAAAGGGCTCGAACAGGTGAGACAGGATGCCTTCGTCCATTCCGGTGCCCGAATCAGTCACTTCCAGGAGCACATAGGGCCCCGGGGCAGGGGCCAGGAAGCTCATCTGGCTGGGGTCCCTGATCTCGCCGTTCCGGGCAGACAGGCGGATGTGCCCGCCCGTGGGCATGGCGTCCATGGCGTTGATCACCAGGTTAAGGAGCCCCTGGGTCACCTCCCCCAGGTCCGCGCGGAAACACCCAGTCCCAGGTTCCGTGGACATCTCCAGGTCAAATTGTTCACCCAGGAGGCCCTCGGTCAATTGCTGGAGGTCTTCCATTACCTGGTCCGGGCCCAGGATGGTCGCCGGAGCGGACTGCTGGCGGGTGAAGGAGAGCAACCGCCCCGTGAGCTTGGCACCGCGGGAGGCAGCGCCCTCGATGCGAGCCAGCCTGGTGTAGAGCGGGTGGTCCTGGGGAAGGCTCAACTTTCCCAGTTCCACGTTGCCGAGGATGGCGCACAGCAGGTTGTTGAAGTCGTGGGCCACGCCTCCGGCCAGCCTTCCCAGGGCGTCCATTTTGATCACCTGGCGAAGCTGGTGCTCCAGGTGCTGGCGTTCGGTGATGTCTCTGGCATTCAGGACCAGGCCATCCAGGTCCCGATTCTGGAGCAGGTTGCTGCCGGTGAACTCCAGGGTCCGGTACTCCCCCCGCGGGTGGCCCATGCGCAGCTGCTGCAGAGGCCTGGCATCGGAATGATGCTGCAGCTCGCCCAGGAACGAGGTCCACAGCCCGAGATCCTCAGGGTGGACGAAGTCCGCCACCAGCCGTCCCTCCAGGTCCTGGCCCGGGTCACCGAAGAACCGGGACGAGGCCGGGCTGGAAAAGGTGAACCTCCCTTCCTTATCCACGACCAGGATGAGGTCGGAGGAATGCTGGACCAGGGCCTCGAAGCGGGCCCTCAGGGTGGCGGTGACGACCTCGGTGGCCTGGCGGATGCTGTCCCGGGCCGCCAGCCCCTCCCGCAGGAGAAGGATGAACAGGAGGACGATGATGCCGGCCAGGGCTCTCAGGATGGTGCCCTTGCGGACGTCCGTGATGTCCACGAACCCTGCCAGCCAGATCCCCACCACCAGGATCGTGAACATGGGCACCGGGCTGAAAGCCGTAGGCCGCTGGGGAGAGGCGGGGATGGGATCGGTCTGGATCCGCCAGGAACCCAGGAGAATCAGGAGCAGGCTCAGGCCGGTGAGGAGGTTCGTGAGATGGAAGGAGTTCGGGATCCTCATCTGTTGCGTGATGCCCAGGGAGAAGATGAGGTCCGACACCCATGACAGTGCGGTCCCGGCCAGCAGGAGGTTGAAACCCTTCCGCGTGGGCAGCGGCACGCAGCACAGCAGCACGAAGTTCACCGTGATGACCCCCACGAAGGCAAGGGCCGTATAGGTCATGCTGACGAAGACGTCGAGTCCCGGGGACCGCCCAAACGCCGGTCCAAGGGCGAAGACCCACAAGGGTATGCCGACGCCGAAGACGAAGGCGGCGCTGTCCAGGACGATCCGCCAGGGCGCCGGAAGGGGGCGGGTCGCCCGCGGGAGGCGGGCCAGACCGATCAGGGCCAGCGGATAGGCACTGAGATAGAGCAGGTCCGCCAGACCCACCAGTCCTGGAGCCTGAGCCTTGTGCAGCAGGATGTCGTGTACCAGGACGAAGAGCACGCCCAACGTCGTCGAGACCCAGCCCACCGCGAGCCACCGGAGGGAGGACCTGAAGGCGGCCGGCAACTCCTGGCGGTACGAGGCGTGCCAGAGGAGCCAGGCGGACAGCCCGCTGAGGAAGGCGGGGAAGCTGACTTCCAGGATCCCGTGCAGCGTTGTCCGATTGGGGCCCGTTCCCACCCAGGCCACCCAGACAAACGTCACCAGGAGCAGCCCCTTCAGCCACCCGGGGAGGGCGGACATCCGGTGGGCCGGCGCTGGCTTTGGCATGGTGATGTCTCGACAGGGGAACGGGAAGCAAGGTGCGGATGGGTGTCTGCAGCAGCCGGCATGGGTTATTCGGGGCGGTCAAGGCCCTCTCCTTCTCTTCGCAGGGTGGAGGCATCTGCATGAGTTTTCACGGACATCCCATATCTCTGAACCCCCGGGGGCTGGGGCGGGCCAGGGATGGATGGATCCAAAAAAGAGTCGCTACTTTATGCCGGGGCCTTGTTGCATCATTATTTCGCGGAATGGCTCGGGAATCGGCTGCTTGATATTCCTTTTATAGTCGAAATATACAAGTACATCGTGCATTTCTGCCACGCTCTCAAGGCTTTCGTTCATAACGGTATGCCGCATGTGGAAGCTGGTGTTCTTAATGTGGTCCACGAAGGAGTGGACAATGACATTGCCCGGGTAGAAGACTTGTTTCTTGAACTGACAGGTGGTGGACGCCAGCACAGGGCCGATACCCGTCTCCGCATGAAATCGCATCATGCCTGTTTCTTCCATGTAGTTGAGACGTGCCGTCTGGGCGTACCTCAGGATGGCCAGGTTGTTCACATGGCCGAAGGAATCCACTTCGCTCCAGTCGATTCGAAGCCGCATCTGGGTGGAATAGGCCTTCATATCAATCCCTTAGCCGATCTGCTAACCGAAGAAATAAGCCAGCACCGCCGCGACAAAGACGCCGGGCAGCATGTTGCCGACCGGAAGGCGCTTGATGCCCGTGAGATCGAGGCCGATGGCCGCGATGAGCAGGCCGCCGGTGGCCGTGAGCGTGGAGAGTACAGGAAGCGTGAGGTAGCGCTCCACACTGCCCGCGGCCAGGGTGATCCCCCCCTGGTACAGGAGGATCGGAAGGGCCGACAGGGCCACACCCACCCCCAGCGTGCTGGCCAGGATGACGGCGCCGATGCCGTCCAGCATCGCCTTGACATAGAGCACGTGGGGCTGGCCGGCGGCGTCCTGGATGGATCCGATCACGGCCATGGCGCCCACGCAGTAGAGGAGGGAGGCCGTGACGAAGCCCTCCACCAGGCTGTGGCCCTTCCCCTCCTTTTCCTCTGTCCTGGACGAGGCCAGGAGTGGGGCCCTCGCGGCCAGGGACTGGAGCCACTGGCCAAAGTGCTCCAGGCGGAGTTCCAGGTGGAGGAGTTCCCCCAGGATGCTGCCCAGCACCAGACCCCCGATGACCGTGAGCAGGTTCGGATGGTAGGGCATCGAGCCGGCATAGGGGATTTTGGTGTGTTCGACACGCGGGTCCAGGGCCATCTGAAGCCCCAGGGCAAACACCGCGAGGCCGATGGCATACATGGTCGTGGTGCGGATCCGCTTGGGGATCACATGCCCGAAGAGGAGTCCGAGCGCTGCCCCCGCGAGGATCGCTGCAGCATTTACGATCGTTCCGATGCCAGGCATGGGCTTCCCCGTGAAGGTCCATGCTAACCCCTTCCCTCCTGCGGCCTCAGGATCCGGGGGCAGGCGTGCTGGACCGCCGGCCCCCGAGAAGGCCAGCCCTTCACCGGGCGAAGGCCTGCAGCATGGCATCCTCGGGGCGCTGGCTCGCCAGGATCCGCCATTCCACCTTGGCTTCGGCGAGGAGGCCGTACACGTGGAGCGTGGCGGCGTAGACGAGCCGGTGCGAGAAACTGTTGGGAGCGGCCTCCCGCAGGCGGTCCAGGAACTGTCCACGGGCCTCGTCCAGCGCCTCCAGGTCCCCCTCGCTGCGCAGGACCCGGAGGCCTGGGAGGTCGGTGCTGAGATCCCACTGATACTTTGACCCGGGCTGAAGCTCCAGGCCTTCGGGCAGGCTGAGGGCCGGTTCCTGGGTCGTGACGGCCACGAGCGTATCCCCTCCGGCCTTGCGCAGGCGGAACTGGTAGCTGGTGGCGCCCTTCACTGGCACCCAGCGGAACCGGGGCCGGACCGTGCGCACCGTGGGCTGGGAGGGCTCCTCCACCTCGATGTCGAAGGGCCCGCGCATGACCAGGCTGGCCTGGGCGAGGCCGCCCGGCTTCAGAGAATCCTTCAGGCTCAGCCCCGGACCCTGGGCGCGCCCGATGCCCGCGGGGGGGCCAGAGACCAGGCCCTTCCCGTCCAGACTGAAGGTGCCGGGGCCTGCCAGCCGCACCTCTTCGCCCGACCCGTACACCAGGAGCGTGAGCCGGGCCCCGGCCTTCAGCCTCAGGGGCACACCGGCCCCGACCTCGCTGGTGATGGCGACCGGCGTCGAGCCCTCGCCCAGCCGGCACTCGCCCTGGGCGTCCGTGACCATGGCCACGGCGGTGGACTGGATCCGGAGCCCGGCCTGGACCGGAATCCCCAGCAGCAGGGTCAGCGTCAGGGCGAGCCGCATGTTCACTCCTTGGGGGACCAGCCGAACACCGGCAGGGGGGTATGGCCTTTGAGGGCGCGCGGGCCGAGGGGGACCAGGGCCTCGCGTCCGTCCAGGTGCTGGGCCACGGCCTCGGTCAGCACGAGGGGATGGCCGGCGTCCTTGGTGAGCCCCTCCACCCGGCTGGCCACGTTCACGGTATCGCCGATGGCGGTGTACTCGTGGCGCTCCTTGGATCCGATGTGGCCCACCACCGCGTCGCCCGCATGGAGCCCGATGCCGATGCGCAATTCGGGCTGGCCCTCCGAGGCCAGTTCGCGGTTGAGCTCCTTCAGGGCCCCCAGCATCGCCTTGGACGATTCGAAGGCGGCCTGGCAGGGATTCTCCTGGGCGCCCGGATGCCCGAAGTGGGCCATGATGCCGTCGCCCATGTAGCTGTCCACGCTGCCGCCGAAGGCGTGGATCAGGGGAGCCATGCGGTCGAAGTAGCGGTTCAGGACGCCGATGATGGCCTCCGGTTCCAGGCCCTCGGACAGGGTGGTGTAGCCCCGCACATCGCTGAACAGGACGCACAGGAAGGCGCGCTCCCCGTCCAGGCCCGGATCGATGCGGCCCGCGAGGATCTCCTTCAGGATCGGCGGGCTCACGTAGCCGCCGAACACCCGCTTCAGCCGGGCCGACTCCCGCTGGCGGCGCACGGTGCCCCAGACCACCCGGACCAGATAACCCGACACCAGCCCCGCCCCGGGCAGGGTGGGCGGCAGGAGGATGCCCTCGAGGAAGCAGCCCCCCACGGCGGCTCCCAGCAGGGCCAGCGCCAGCCCCAGGGCGGCGCCCCCCTTGAGCACCTGCCGGCCGAGGAAGGTTCCGGCCAGGAGGCAGAGGAGCGTCAGGGCGAGCACCGCCAGGCGGGGAATTCCCCCCAGGGGCCCCGCGCCCAGCAGGTTGCGCACCGCCTGTACGTGCAGCAGCACGCCGGGGGCGAAGCGCCGGTTGTCCTCGCCCCAGCCGTTGAGGTCCACCACCTGGAAATGCCGGTCCACGAAGGGGAGGACCGATCCCACGAGCACCACCCGGCCGGCGAAGGCCCGCCTCAGTTCCTCGACCCGGCCGTCGCGGTACCCGTCCACCACCTGCTGGAGGGGCATGTAGGCCACCGGGGCGGCGTGGCGGTAATCCAGCCACCCCGAGCGCACGGGGCGCTCCAGGGCCCGGGCCAGCTGGCCCGCCAGGGTCGGCAGGGCCTCCCGCTGCCCCTCGAAGCGCTCCC
>Ga0214190_1000433_pt1 | contig 9766 bp, 7 predicted proteins | sample TroBogEpilimnion_41_FD_153028 | JGI IMG/M metagenome (GOLD analysis project Ga0214190, IMG submission 153028) | Freshwater microbial communities from Trout Bog Lake, WI - 15JUL2008 epilimnion | ecosystem: Environmental > Aquatic > Freshwater > Lake > Epilimnion/Euphotic zone | place: Trout Bog...
TTCCAGTTTCGCTAACTCTGACACTTGCACCGAACCAAATTCGCAGACTTTGCCCAAATCATTTCGCAGTAAATCGGTGATCATCACGAGTTCGGCCAGTTCCTTGGCGCTTGTTTGCAATTCGTAGGCAAGTTGCGCGTCGCGCGTCGCATCCGCGTCGCGCGGGCGCGTGCCTTTGATCGGGCGCGTGACGATGTGCGCGCCGCTCATGCGCAGAAATTGTTCCGGAGAGGACGACGCGATTTGAAACGCTCCGCAATCAAGGAACGCAGAAAACGGAGCAGGGGAGACGGCCGACAATTTCTCAAACATTTCCCAGCCGGTGAAATTCCCTTGCGCCGTCAGGCGTTGCGAGAGGTTAACCTGATAAATATCTCCGGCGCGTATGTATTGCTGTGCGCGTTGAACTTTGGAAACAAATTCGTCACGCGTCAGATTCGACGAAATCTCACGCAAAGTCGCAAAGTCGCCAGGTGAATCTTTGCTTTGCGCCTTTGCGTCTGTGCGTGAAACTTCCGGTTCTTGCATCCGGCTTTTCCAAAACTCCAATTGTTCTTGCGCGCGCGATTCCGTGCGCGAACCGTCGGCGTCCAGCCCCGTTGAAACGATAAAAACTTTTCCAAGCTGATGGTCGAAGACGACGAGGCCATCGTAAAAACCGACGTGGCAATCGGGCAATTCCAAGTCGTTGACGGCGCGGCGCGGGAGTTTTGGTTCGGTAAAGTTTTTCAGGTCGTAGCCGAAGTAGCCGAACGCACCGCCGAGCGGAAAGGGCGAATCAATTTCATCTAGCAGTTCAAAGCGAGCCATCAAACTGTCGAGTAAATGCCACGGATTGCCGAATTGAGTTTGGGCGATGGCAGATGGAAGTTGGGAGTTAGGAAAACTGATTTCACAGCGCGAGCCAAAACTGCGAAAGGTCAAAAACGGATTGGCCACGACGAAGGAGTAACGCGCTTGTGCGGTGTCAAACGAATTGCTGCGGAGCAAAGCGCTCCGCACGCCGCACGCCGCACGCCGCAATTGCTCGACGAGCGATTCGGGCGTGTGCGCAGTCAGGATTTCTTGAATGAACGGGCGCATTAACCTTGGTGTTCGACTTTGATGGTCAGGTCTGGTTTGACGCCAGCGAGCGCGGGCAGGATGTGGTTCAGAACCTGTTCGGCCGTCATTCGAAACATTCGGCCACGCGCAGAAATTTTCAACCAACCGGTTTTGTCGCGGCGATAGCTTTCTTTGAAATTTTTTGTGCCAATCAAAATGAGATAGTTGTCGTTGGTCAATTTCATGTAAAAATCCGGCGTAGTTAAGCAAACGCGGTGGGCAAAGTTCCCGGCGGGCCAACACGCCGTTCGTAGTCGCGGATGATGGCGATGACTTCGTCTACGTCGTCCGTGATTTTCACGAGGTCGAGGTCGTCCGGGCTGATGAGTTTATCTTTTTCTAAGCGCGTTTTCATCCACGCAAGCAGACCTTTCCAATGTTCTTTGCCGAACAGGATGAGCGGAAATTGCGGGATGCGCTGCGTCTGCACGAGCGTGAGCACTTCAAAAAATTCATCAAGCGTGCCGAAGCCACCAGGCATGAAAATAAAGCCGAGACTGTATTTCACGAAACAAACTTTGCGCGCAAAAAAATAGTGGAAGTGCACCGGCACGTTGGCGTATTTGTTGCCGGCCTGCTCAAACGGCAATTCAATATTGAGGCCAACAGATTTACCACCGGCGTGCGACGCACCTTTGTTGGCCGCTTCCATGATGCCGGGACCGCCACCTGTGACGACGGCGAGATTATGTTTCGCCAGCCCCTTTGCGATATCCACGGCGGCGCGGTAATATTTGTCGGTGGGTTTGGTGCGGGCGGAGCCGAAGATGGTCACGGCGGGACCGACTTGGGACATCGTCTGGAACGAATCCACGAACTCGGCCATGATGCGGAAAATGCGCCAAGGGTCTTCGTGGATGAATGGTGTGGTTTCGCTCATGGCGTCAAAGTAGTCCCGTCCGTAAAATGAAACAAGCCGGAGAATTCGAAAATTCTCCGGCCTGTCTTGGTTCCTACTGACCGTTTAAGAGCAACCAAGGCTTTCGCCGCAGTTCAGACATTTGTAGCAGGCGCCGTTGCGGACGACCACATTGCCGCAGTTCGGGCACGTTGGCGCATCCTGTTGGTTCGTGATCATCTGCGTCAGGCTCGCGGCGCGGCGCGCATGCTTGGCATCAGCCTTGAGTTCAATCATGTCCGTGTCTTCGGAAATCGGCAAATCAGCGACGGGACGATTCACCTTTTTTTTTATTTCCTCGGCGAGGCCGGGCATGACGAGTTCCGGTTGATTGCGAGCAGCGGTGATGTTTTCGCGGTAGCCGGGAATGAACTGGAACGCCATCCAGCGAAACACATAATCCGTGATGGACGCAGCGTTGCGGATCTCGGGATTCTTGGTGAAACCACTCGGCTCGAAGCGCTGGTGTGCAAACTTTTTGACGAGCGCTTCTAGCGGCACGCCGTATTGCAGCGCCATGCTGGTGAGCGTGCCGATGCTGTCCATCAAACCGCCAATGGTGGAACCTTCCTTGGCCATCGTAATGAACAATTCGCCCGGTTGATGGTCGTCGAACAAACCAACAGTGAGATAACCTTCGTGGCCAGCAATGTCGAATTTGTGTGTGACAGCCGTGCGCGTATCGGACAAACGACGGCGCAGCGGTTTGCCGGATTCGTTCTGCAAACGTGCGACTTCCGCTTCCAATTCATTGAGGCGCGCGTCAACCGCAGGCGTGAGCGCGGCAGTTTTATCGCCGGCTTCGTTGGTCTTCTTGGTATTGAGCGGCTGGGAACGCTTGGAGCCGTCGCGATAGATCGCCACGCATTTCAAGCCCATCTTCCACGCCTGGACGTAGGTGTCGCGGATGTCGGCGACGGTGCATTCGCTGGGCATGTTGACGGTCTTGGAGATTGCGCCGCTGATGAACGGCTGCGCGGCGGCCATCATCTTCAAGTGCGCCATGTAACCGATGCTGCGCGTGCCGCGGGCCGGCTTGAACGCGCAATCAAAGATCGGCAAATGTTCCGGCTTGAGGCCGCTGGAAACGGTCTGGCCATTTTCCTGAATGTCTTCAATGGTGTCAAACTTCTCGATGTGCGCGATGATCTTGGTGACGTTCGCTTCGCTGTAACCGAGGCGGTGCAACGCATCCGGCACACCGCGATTGACGATCTTCAACATGCCGCCGCCGGCGAGCAATTTGTATTTCACGAGCGCGATGTCGGGTTCGACGCCGGTGGTGTCGCAATCCATCAGGAAGGCGATGGTGCCGGTCGGCGCGAGCACGGTGACTTGCGCGTTGCGGTAGCCGTGTTGCTTGCCCTTGGCTAGCGCGCTGTCCCAAGTCTTGCGGGCTTCGGTCTTGAGATAATTAAATTCCGCGCTCGGCTGGATGGTTTCCACGGCGTCGCGGTGGAGCTTGATGACGCCGAGCATGGATTCGACGTTGTCCTTCGCCACCGTCTTGGTGACGCCAGCGCAACGCGCATCGCGGTAACCGGCAAACGCGCCGATATTCGCGGCGATGTCGGCGCTCTGTTCGTAGGCGTGACCCGTCATGATGGACGTGATCGCACCGGCGAGCGCGCGGCCTTCGTCGGAATCGTAGGGCAAACCGTAGCTCATGCAGAGCGAACCGAGGTTCGCAAAGCCGAGGCCGAGCGTGCGGAAGATGTGAGAATTTTCCGCGATGTCCTTCGTCGGATAGCTCGCGTTGTCCACGAGAATTTCCTGCGCGGTGATGAAGATGCGGCACGCGGCCTTGAAGCGATCCACGTCGAACTTGTTGTCATCGCGCTTGAACTTCATCAAGTTGAGCGACGCGAGATTGCACGCGGTATTATTGATGAAAACGTATTCGCTGCACGGATTCGTGGAGTGGATCGGCTCGGTGCCTTTGCAGGTGTGCCACTTCTGGATCGCGCCGTCGTATTGGATGCCAGGGTCGCCGCAGATGTGCGTGCCTTGGGCAATTTTATCCAGCAACGTGCTGGCGTCCTTCTTTTGGAGCGGCAAACCTTTGACCGATTTGGTCCACCATTCTTTGCCGGCGAGTGCCGCTTCAAAAAATTCGTCACTGGCGCGGACGGACAGGTTTTCGTTCTGATACATCACGCTGCCGTAGGCATCGCCGTTGTAAGAACCGTCATAACCCTGCTCAATCAACGCCCACGCCTTCTTTTCTTCCTTCTGCTTGGCGTCAATGAATTCCTCAATATCGCCATGCCAGTCGCGCAGCGTGTTCATCTTGGCCGCGCGACGGGTCTTGCCGCCGGACTTCACGACGTTCGCGACCTGATCGTAAACTTTCAGGAAGCTCATCGGACCGCTCGGACGACCGCCACCGCTCAATTTCTCGCGGCTGGAACGGATCGGCGTCAAATCGGTGCCGGTGCCGGAACCGTATTTGAATAGCATCGCTTCGCTGTAGGCGAGGTGCATGATGTCTTCCATGTTGTCCTGCACGGACTGGATGAAGCACGCGCTGCCCTGCGGATATTCATATTGCGTCGCGGCGCGCTCGGCGATCTTGGTCTTGCGATTGAAGAACCAGTTACCCTTGCTCGAATTCTTGCCGACGCCGTATTCGTGATAGAGGCCGACGTTGAACCACACTGGCGAATTAAACGCGCCGTATTGGTTCAAGCAGAGCCAGGTAAGTTCTTCGTAAAATACTTCGCCGTCCGCTTTGGAGAAATAACCATCGGCGATACCCCAATCAGCAATCGTCCGCGTGATGCGGTGGATGAGCTGGCGCACGGAGGTTTCGCGCTCGGAGGTGTTCTGCTCGCCGTAAAAATATTTGGAGACGACAACCTTGGTGGCGAGCACCGACCATGACTTCGGCACTTCGACATTTTCCTGCTTGAAGATAACCTTGCCGCCGTCGTCGGTGATCTCGGCGGTGCGCTTGTCCCATTCGATCTGGTCGAACGGCTTGACCTTGGCGTCGCTGAAAATGCGCTCAATGCGCAGCGACTTTTTGGTTTCGGATTTGGCAGGTTTCATGGAACGGGTCGCAGAAACTTTGTTGGGGCGGCGGCTGGCGGTTTTGGCAACCGGCGCCGAGACATCCTCACGGGCATCAATCATGGTAATCTCCAGGTTTAATTTTTAGAACACAGCCGGCCAGTTTCAAGCGAGACAGAAACCCACCAGCACTCAAAAACCGCCAATTTTCAAGAAAAACGAGCTTTTCCTCAAAATTGCGAATCCCCAACTAATTGGGGAACGGCCGCCATCATGCTACCACCGGTGGTATCTTTCAAGAAAATTTTACAAAAATGTTACGCCAACGTTATTCACAAATGAAATCAAGCGGTTTTGCAGGTTTGTCCACGCAATTGGTGACTTGTTCTCACCGGTGAACAAGCTTTCAGCGCGGATTTTAGTCTGCACTAGGGGTGAACTAATTTAATTTCTGCGGCTGTTAGCACTCTCCATTGACCAGTAGGCAAATCGCCGAGCCAAAAATTGCCGATGCGCACACGCATTAATCGCAAAGTTGGATGCCCAATCGCCGCCGTCATTCGGCGAACCTGACGATTTTTTCCTTCGACCAGTTGCAAACCGATCCAGCAATCCGGAACACTTTTGCGAAAACGAATCGGCGGAACGCGCGGCGCAATTTCCGGCTGCGGCTCCAGTAGCCACGCGCGACATGGCAACGTCTTGTGACCTTGAATCAAAACTCCTTTTTCCAATTTTCGTAAGCTTTCCGCCGTTGGAATTTTTTCCACTTGCGCCCAATACTCGCGCTCGTGCGCGTGACGCGGATGCAACAGTTTTTCGTTCCACTGCGCCTCGTCGCTCAACAGCAGCAGCCCTTCGGAATCCGCATCCAGCCGGCCAATGGCGTAAACATTTTTTGGAAAACCAAATTCCGCCAGCGCGCGGTTGGGTGAACCGTCGCCGGTGAACTGCGAGAGCACGCCGTAAGGTTTGTTAAAAGCAATGAGCATTGCGCGAAAAATTTTGCCACAGAGCCAGCGAGAACACAGAGAAAAATTCTTTGTCTTGGCGTCTTGGTGTCTTGACGGTTAAATTCCCCGCGTGATCCGCAACATCATTTTCGACTGGTCAGGAACTTTGGTGGACGACCTGCCCGCCGTATTGAAGGCGTCCAATTACGTCCTTACGCAGTCCGGCAAGACCGCGATGTCGCTGGAAACATTCCGCGCCGAATTCGCCTTGCCCTTCAAAAAGTTCTACGACCGCCACACACCTGACGTGCCGATGGATCAATTGGAAACGTGGTTTCATCACGAATTCGGCCAGTCTCAAGATTCCGTCGTCGAGCTGCCGCACGCCCGCGCATTTCTGGAATTTTGCCGCGCGCACAAAATCCGCACGTTCCTGTTGAGCACCGTGCACGGCGATTATTTTGAGACGCAATGCAAGGTCACCGGCTTTGACGCGTTTCTCGACAAACCCTACACCGATGTCTGGGACAAGCGCGAAAAAATCCACGAGATTCTCCGCGAAAATAATCTCAAGCCCGCCGAAACCCTTTTCATCGGCGACATGGAACACGACATCGAAACCGCGCGTCACGGCGGCGTCCATTCCTGCGCCGTGCTGACCGGTTACAACACGCTGGAACAGTTGCGTGCTGCCCAGCCCGACCTCATCGTGGAGCATCTGGATGAACTCAAGCGCGTGCTGCTGAAAAACAAATTTCATCTGAAGCCCGTTGAAACGGAGGGCAACATCGAGCCGCCGCTGGCAACCGTTGGCGCGCTAATTTTCAATTCCAAAAAGGAAGTGTTGATGATTCGCACGCACAAATGGTCGGGCTTGTGGGGCATTCCCGGCGGCAAGATCAAGCGCGGCGAAAGTTCGCTGGCCGCCTTGCGCCGCGAGCTTTTGGAAGAAACCGGCCTGAAAATCACGGACATCAAATTCATCCTCGTGCAGGACTGCATCAGCTCGAAGGAATTTTACCGCGACGCGCATTTTGTTTTATTGAATTACACTTGCAAATGCGTTGCCAAAAATCCGCGCGTCGTGCTAAACGAGGAGGCGCGGGAATTTCAATGGCTCAAACTCGCCGCTGCGAAAAAGTTGAAGTTGAACAAGCCGACGAAAATTCTGCTCGAAGCCGTTTCCAAATCCAAAATCGTAAATCGCAAATCGTAAATGTCACAAATTTCCATCGTTGATCTCGAAGTGTTTTACCGCGTGGGCGTGCCGGATGCGGAACGCGCGCAGCCGCAGCGTCTGCTGCTGACGATTGAGCTCGAATCCGATTTTTCCGCCGCCGCGAACAGCGATTCTATCGTTGATACGATTGATTATTATGCCGTCACCCAAAAGCTTTTGAAGTTTGGCGAAGGCCGCGAATGGACGCTGATTGAAAAGCTCGCCGCCGACATTGCCGATTCGATTCTGGCCGAGTTCAAACCGCCAGCCGTCACCGTTGAAGTGAAAAAATTTATCATTCCGCAGGCGCAGCACGTTGCCGTCTCGCTGACGCGGTCAAGGTGAACAATTAGAAATTCTTCAGTCTGTTCGAGTATTAGTTCTTTTGCACACCAAGAATACTTTGAAAATTATCAACCAATTTATTCATTATAGTCGAAACGTCCTCTCGCAGTTTGTCTATGTCATCACCATATTTTTCAATCTGCTGTTCCATGTTCTGATTTCTCGTAGGCAGCGTAACCATAGAATTAAACATGGAATTTTTCAGGGCGTAACTTTCTACCATATCCAAAAAGTTTTTAATGAGTTTTGCCGTATCGGTTGGGATGTAGATTAAATTAGAATAGAAATATTGGTGGAACTCGCTTCGGAGCTTGTTAAATTTCTCCTGTGCTTTCTGTTTGTCTTCAATAGAGGTTTGATAAATTGAATGAATATAATCGTGGGTGGCATCTAGCAGGGGCAGTATCAATTTGTGTGTGCTGGCTATGGCCTCTGCTTGTAAGACGAAAATATGAGCAAATCGCGTGTTGGCGATCTGTAATTGTGATTTCAATTTCTCAATTTGAATATCGTAATCACGTTTCAAATTTGCTTTGTGGGATTCTAACGCGATGTCGTATTCGTGTTTTACGGCATTTTTCAACCGTTCGAGAATGATGTTTCGCAACAGAAATACCAAGATGCCCAAAAACACGCTCGTGCCAAATGTTGAAGCAACCCATTCTAAAAATGTCATAAGGCATCAATCATCTCTGTCTTTTCTGTTTGTGTCAAACGCGAGACGTTCACTGGATGAATTGTCCATCCATCGTGTGCAATTTCCAGCCAGCTTTGTTCGTTTCAATTTTCACCGCGCCGGCGGTGCGCGTGTAAATCACGGGAATTTTTTTCTGCTCCAGCCGTTCGTGCAAGGCGCGGCTCGCGCGGCGCGTGGCGGGCAATTCCGAATCCGCGATGACGATGACGCGCGGCTGAATCGCGTCAATCAGCGCGTCGCACAGCGGCTCGCCTTCCGTCGGCAATCCGGCGACCACGATGTCGGCGCGCAAATCATTGGTGGTGGCGAGCAGATCGCTTTGCCCGGCGCGGCTCAAATCGGAGAGCAGTAAAACTTTTGTGCCGCGAAAATTTCCGAGCAGCACGAGCGGGCTGTCGTCGGCTTTTTCAAAATTGTCCGTCGCGTTGGGAAATAAAACCTGCCAGTTGCTTACGGTATCGCCAGCTTTTAAAATATTATGGTGAGGTGGTTTTTCAAATGCGGCGACAGTGTCGCGATAATTTGCCGAACGAAATTTCACATCGCTTGTCCACAGTTTGCCGACGTGAAAAAGTTCGTCGAGCGTTTGTGCGCCGCCGACATTTTTCATGTCGCCTTCGGTCAGGACGAGGCGCGGCAGCGTGTTCACGCCTTGCGCGCGCAGAAAATCTTTGAGCGTGAAATTCACCGCGTTTTCATTGCCGCAATTGATGAGCCAGTCGTTCGCGCGTCCGTCGGCATCAACGTAAATCGCGTGGCCGCCGTTGAGCGGCAGCACGGTCAAATCGGTTTCGTCGCGCGAAGATTGCCATTGCCAGAAATAAATCCCGCCGATGAAAAATAAAATTATCGCGCCGATGCAAATTCTTTTTCGCGTCGAAAACCAGCCGCTGAAAATGGCGATGACGACGGCGTAATAAATCGCAATCGTGGCGAGCGACGGTTCGGGAACGTAAAAATAGGCGCCGGGAATTTTGGCGGCCTCGACGCTGACCCACGTCATTGCGACCATGAAAAACCACGCGGCGTGATTGAAGAGTTCGGTGAACCACGGCAGCCAGTGGCCGCAGACGAGCGCGCCGAGATTGGCCATGAGCGCGAACGTGCCGAGCGGCACGGCAAGGATGTTGGCGAAGGTCGAGACGGGGCTGAACAAGTGAAAATATTTTGCCGAGAGCGGTAGTGAACCGATCCAAGCGGCGAATGAAAGTCCGCAGTAGCGCGCGAATTTGCGCGCGAGCCAGTGAATGGATTTTTTCCAGCGGGAGATTAGTTCGTCCGGCAGCAGTTCGTCAGATTTTAGCAGCCGGTCGAAGAACTCATTTAATTTTGGCAGCATGAGCGCGATGATGAGCATGACAAAAAAGGAAAGTTGAAAGCTGGCCTCGAAAAGCTGGAGCGGATTCCACAGCAAAATCACGAAAGCGGCGGCGGCGAGGGAATTGAGCAAATCGCTTGGACGTTTGAGCGCCCAGCCGCCGAGGACGATGGTCATCATCACTGACGCGCGGATGGCGGACGGTTCCCAGCCGGTCGCG
>Ga0214190_1000476_pt1 | contig 9166 bp, 10 predicted proteins | sample TroBogEpilimnion_41_FD_153028 | JGI IMG/M metagenome (GOLD analysis project Ga0214190, IMG submission 153028) | Freshwater microbial communities from Trout Bog Lake, WI - 15JUL2008 epilimnion | ecosystem: Environmental > Aquatic > Freshwater > Lake > Epilimnion/Euphotic zone | place: Trout Bog...
TTCACCCCAGTTCACCTGGGAAAATACAGGTTAAACCTGGTGAGGTGCAGCGTCCTGGAACGGCCCATCCCTGCCTGCAAATACCTAGAAAAGCCCCACCACCCGCCCAGTTTCCGGATCCACATCCACATCGTAGAAACCGGGCCGGGTGGGCAGGCCGGGCATGGTGGCCATCTTGCCCAGCAGGGGGTACAGGAAGCCCGCGCCGACGCTGGCCCGGATGTCCCGCACGGGGATGCGGAAGCCCCTGGGAGCCCCCTTGAGGTTGGGGTCATGGCTCAGGCTGAGGTGCGTCTTGGCCATGCAGATGGGCAGGCGGTCGTAGCCCAGGCGCGTGTAGGCCTCGATGCGGGCCTCGGCTTCCGGGGAATAGTCCACCCCATCGGCGCCGTAGACCTCCCGGGCGATGGTCTCGATCTTCTGCTTGATGGGCTCGTCCAGCCCGTAGAGGAATCGGAAATCCGAGGGACGCTCGCAGACCCGCACAACGGATCGGGCCAGGTCCAGGGCCCCTTCCCCGCCCAGGGCCCAGTTCTGGCAGACCACGGCATCCTCGGCGCCGCCTTCCAGCGAGGCCCGGCGCACCAGATCCAGTTCCGCCTGCGAATCCGTGGCGAAGCCGTTGACGGCCACCACCACGGGCACGCCGAACCTCCGGGCGATGTGGATGTGGTGGAGGAGGTTGGGGAGACCCTGCCGCAGGAGCTCCAGGTTCTCGTCCACATAGACCGGATCCAGGGGCTTCCCCGCCACGACCTTGGGGCCGCCGCCGTGCATCTTGAGGGCGCGGACGGTGGCCACCAGGACCACGGCGTCCGGCACCAGCCCGGACACCCGGCACTTGATGTCGAAGAACTTCTCCATGCCCATGTCGGCGCCGAAACCGGATTCGGTAACCACGTAGTCCGCCAGCTTGAGGGCGATCTGGTCGGCCAGGATGGAGCTGTTGCCGTGGGCGATGTTGGCGAAGGGCCCGGCATGCACGAAGACCGGCGTGCCTTCCAGGGTCTGCATCAGGGTGGGCTTGAGGGCATCCTTCATGAGGACGGTCATGGCGCCGGCCACCCCCAGGTCCTCGGCGGTGATGGGCTCGCCCCGCCGGTTGAGGCCGACAACCATGGCACCCAGGCGGTGCCGCATGTCCGCAAGGCCCGTGGTGAGGGCCAGGATGGCCATGATCTCGCTGGCCACCGTGATGTCGAAGCCCGTCTCCCGGCTGAACTCCAGTTCCTCCGGGCCCGTGCCCACGGTGACGCCGCGGAGGAACCGGTCGCTGGTGTCCAGCACCCGGCGCCAGGTGATGGTGGCCGGATCGAGGTCCAGACGGCAGATCCGGTGGCGCTCCTCGGCCGTGAAGGTGTCGGGATCGCCCTTGGGGATGCCCAGCTTCGTGCAGCGCAGCTGGAGCGACCGGGGGAACTTCCGACCGCCCTTCCCCTTCGGGAAGATCCGCTCGAAGAGCTGGTCATCCGTGGCGCCGGCTTCGTGCAGGAGGCGGGCGTCGATGGCGGCGGCGCAGAGGTTGTGGGCCGCGGTGATGGCGTGGATGTCCCCGGTGAGGTGGAGGTTGAAGTCCTCCATGGGCACCACCTGGCTGTAGCCGCCCCCCGCCGCGCCGCCCTTGATCCCGAAGGTCGGCCCCTGGCTGGGCTGACGGATGCAGGTGAGCACGCGCTTGCCGAGATGGGCTCCCAGGGCCTGGCTGAGCCCCACCGTCGTGGTGGTCTTGCCCTCCCCCAGGGGTGTCGGCGTGATCGCGGTGACGTCGATGTAGCGCCCGTTCGCGCATTCCCGCAGGCGTTCCAGCACCTCGAGCCGCACCTTGGCCTTGGTGGGTCCGTAGTACTCGAGCTCGTCCTCTCCAAGGCCGAGTTCCGCGGCCACCATTCCGATGGGCTTGAGCGCCGCGGCCTGGGCGATGTCCAGGTCCGAAGGCACCGGATTCTCGCGCCGCAGCACCGTGGGTGTGAAGGGTTTAAGGAGCGTGGCCATACCGTTACCTCAGAAAGATCCAGCCTTATGATGTGGACGCCGAGTCTTTCGTGCCGCCCCTACCCTGGGTTTGTTGATTCCGATCACAGCCCCGCCCATGCTGGATCCATGCGTCGTTTGAAAGCGGTAGCCATCCACCGGTTCCGGGAAAAGGCCTCGATCTTCCTGACGGAACTGCATCCCGCCGGGGATGCGGCGGAACGGGCCTTGGTCCAGGGCGCCCTGCGCAAGCGCGACTTCGACGCGAATCATCATTGCACCGCCTGGCGAGAGGGGGTCCCCGTCACGGCTTCCGGCGCGGACGACGATGGCGAGCCCACTGGTACCGCCGGTCGCCCCATGCTGGTGGTGCTCGAGGGTGCCGAGGTCACGGATCTCATCGCCGTCTGCATCCGGTGGTTCGGCGGCACGAAACTGGGCACAGGCGGCCTGGTGCGGGCCTACACCGAGGGAATCCAGGGCGCCCTGGCCGCTGCGGACCTCGCCGGGTCCTGGGAGGCCGTCTGCCTGCTCCGGACCGGCGCGATCCGGGTGCCCCTGGCCCAGGCGCACCTGCCCTTCGCCCTGCTTGGAGCCTTCCCGGGTGCGTCCGTGCTCGACCAGGCCTTTGAAGACGGCTCGGCGCTCCTGCGGTTCGAATGCCCCCCGGAGCTCGTTCCGGCCCTGGACCAGGCCTGGCGGGACCGCAGCCGGGGCGGCGCGATCTGCTGGGTCTGACCGCTCGCCGGTCCCCGTCCGCCGTTCACCGATCTCCCCCCAGGCTGCGGGAGGAATGCCCGTAGCTTGTTCACTGGGGAGGAGGGAGCCATGGTCCAGGCGGGATGGTTCATCGATGGCCCCTGGTGGTGGCTGGCGCTGTGGCTGCCCTCGCTGGCCTTCCTCATCCCCTGCGGGTCAGGACGAAAGGGACATCGGTCATGAACAACCCGGGACGCTCTCCCCTCTTTTCCACGAAGCTGGTGTTCGGCCTGACGGTCATTGCCGTGGGCTTGATCCTCATGGTGGACAGACTCCACCTCTACGACGGATGGCACCTCCTGACCTGGTGGCCCGCGGTGCTGGCGCTCTTCGGCCTGGCGCACCTGGTCCGGGATGGCTTTCTCAGCCTCGGCGGCCACATCTGGCTGGGGTTCGCTGTGGCTGGATTCATCCAGCAGTTCGGGCCCTGGGGCCTGCTGGATCGCTGGTGGCCCGCCTTTCTGGTCTGGGCGGGCCTCATCGTCACCCTGCGGGCCATCTTTCCCCAGCCCAGCCGGACGCGGGGCCGCAGGGCGGATCCTTCGTCGCCAACCTCCGCCGTTTCCTGTGATGCTGGACCCGATTCGACCCAGGTGAAACCGTGACTGACTCCGAAACCGTGAGGCCCCCCGGCCCCTTCAGCCCCAAGCTGGTGCTCGGCATCGCCATCATCGTGGCCGGCCTGGTCCTCACCCTGGACAACCTCGGCCTCATCGAGGCCCACACCATCTTCAAGCTCTGGCCCCTGGTGCTGGTGGCCATGGGCGTGGCCAAGCTCCGCCAGGAAGGCAGCGGCGGCGGCATGGGGGGATGGTTCCTGGTCCTCGGGGGCACCTTCCTCCTGCTCTTCACCTTTGCCCATGGGCACTTGGCGGAGGCCCTGGCGCCCATGCTGGTGGTGGCGGTGGGCATCCTCATCGTGATCAAGGCCCTCAAGCAGAATCGCGGGATTCCGCCCGAGCTTTCCCGCTCCGAAGACTTCCTGCAGGGCACGGCCATCTTCGGCGGCTTCAAGCGGCGGGTGGCCACCCAGGTCTTCAAAGGCGGTGAGCTCACCGCCATCTTCGGCGGCTACGAGGTGGATCTCCGCCAGGCGAGCCTGGAAAGCGGTCAGGCCCGCATCGATGTCTTCGTGCTCTTCGGGGGCGGCGAGATCCGAGTACCCGAAGGCTGGGAGATCGCCAACCGGGCCACCGCCATCGCCGGGGCCCTGAACGACAGCACCCACCACGGCCCCAGCCCGGCGGAGCCCAGGCCGCGGCTGGTGATCACGGGCCTGATCCTCTTCGGCGGCACGGAAGTCAAAAGCTGATGCATCCCCTTCTCGCCAACCGCGCGCGCCTGGGGGCCTACCTCCTGGGCTGGCTCCCGATCGCCCTGCTGCTCATGGGCATCGCCCGCAGCCAGGGCTGGAGCTGGTTCGAGGCGGGCGTCCTGGCGCTGCCCCTGTGCCTCCTGGCCGCCTTCCTCTTCCTCTCGGCTTGGTTCCTCTGCCGGGCCATGCCCCTGGGGCGCACGGTCGAGGGCCTCGGGGCCCACGGGGCGGCCTGGGGCCTGGCCGCCCTGTTGATGGGCGGGCTGTGGGCGGGCCTCGCCTGGCTCCTGGCCCACCTCCTGGACTGGGTTCCGGGCCTCGGCGCGCTGCCTCAGCGGGTGAGCACGGCCCTGCCTGTGCTCACGGGACTGGGCATCCTGCTCTACCTGGCTTCGGTGGCCCTCAGCTACCTGATGCTGGCCCAGGACCGGGCCATCGAGGCCGAACGGAAGGGGGCGGAACTGCAGCTGCTGGCCCAGGAATCGGAGCTGAAGGCCCTGCGCGCCCAGCTGAATCCCCACTTCCTCTTCAACAGCCTTAACTCGATTTCGGCGCTCACGGCGGTGGATCCGACCCGGGCCCGGGAGATGTGCGTCCTGCTGTCCGACTTCCTCCGCCGCAGCCTGGGCCTGGGCGAACGGCGCCTGGTGGCCCTGCGGGAGGAACTGGACCTGGCCCGCACCTACCTGGCCATCGAACAGATCCGCTTCGGCGCCCGACTGCAGCTGGCCTGGACCCTGGATCCGGCGGCCGAACCGGCCCTGCTGCCCACCCTCCTGCTGCAGCCGCTGGTGGAAAATGCCATCAAGCACGGCATCGCGGCCCTGCCCGAGGGAGGCCTCGTGGCGGTGTCCGCCGAGGTGGTGGAAGGGCACGTGATCCTGAAGGTGGACAATCCGGTGGACCTGGATGCCCCCAGGCCCGAGGGCCTGGGCATCGGCCTGCGGCAGGTCCGCCAGCGCCTGCTGGGGCGCTTCGGCAGCCGGGCCCGCTTCGAGGCGGGCGTGCAGGACCAGGTCCACCGCGTCACCCTGGTGTTCCCCCTGGAGACTGAACCATGAGAGCCCTGATCATCGATGATGAGGACCTGGCCCGGGCCATCGTCCGCGAACACCTGGCCGCCCACCCGGAGGTGGAGGTGGCGGCGGAATGCGCCAACGGCTTCGAGGCCCTGAAGGCCGCGGCCCAATACCAGCCGGACCTGATCTTCCTGGACATCCAGATGCCGAAACTGGATGGCTTCGAGGTCCTGGAACTGCTCGAGGCCGAAGGCAGGCGGCCCGCCGTGGTGTTCGTGACCGCCTATGACCAGCACGCCCTGCGGGCCTTCGAGGCCCATGCGGTGGACTACCTGCTGAAGCCCTTCTCGAAGGAGCGCTTCGAGGCCGCCCTGGCCAAGGCCCAGCGGCTTCAGGAGTCCCCCGCCCCGCCGGCTGCCACCGAGCTTGCGGCTTCGGCCCGCCACGGCAAGCCCCTGGAGCGCATCGTGGTGAAGGACGGCCCCAAGGTCACCGTGGTCCACCTGGACCGCCTGGACTGGGTGCAGGCCCAGGACGACTACGTGCTGCTGCGCACCGAGGGCAAGAACCTCCTGAAACAGCAGACCCTGGCCAGCCTGGAAGCCCAGCTGGACCCGAACCGTTTCATCCGGATCCACCGCAGCTACCTCCTGAACCTGGACCGCCTGGTCCGGATCGAACTGGACACCAAGGAACACCGGGACGCCATCCTGCGGGATGGTGCCCGCCTGCCCGTGAGCCGCGCCGGCTACCAGCGGCTGCGGGAGCTGTGGGAAGGCGCCTGAACCCTAGATCGTCGTGTGCAACTGGCAGGGATGGATCTCGCAGTGCCCGCAGTGGCCGGTGCAGCGGTTCGGCGAGGACTTCACCGGTGGTTCCGGCATTCCCTTTGGCCTCTCCATGGCCGGGATGACCTTGGCCGCCCGTACCACGCACACCTGCGCCCTCGAACCGGGAGAGGGGTGGGGCTTGGGTCGGGGAGGTTTGGTCATGGTCCTGGGCCTAGGATTCAGGGCGCCTGAAGCTCTTGGCCACCTTCTGCATGAGAAGCGGATCCCCTTCGATCTGGATCTTGCCGGTCATGAAGGCCTCCTGGGCGTTCAGCGTTCCGGTGCTCATGGCAATGAAGTCTTCGGGCTTTGCTTTCAGGAGCGTATCACAGGGCCTCATCAGCCGCGGGAAAACCATGCAGGCGCCCTTCCGGACGAGGAGGGTGTAGCCCAGGTCGTCGATCTGGTAGCCCACGACGGCTTCCAGGTCCCCGGCTTTTTCCGCATTGAAGCGCTCGGGCATGGACTCCAGCAGGCCCTGGGCGGGGTTCACATCCGCGTCGAAGTGAGCCGTGTAGGCCGCCACCCGGCTCAGGTCCCCCTTCACCGTGATGCCGCCCCCCAGCAGGGCCGCCACCAGGTTCAGCTTGCCGGCGTTGAGGGCCGCGAAATCCGCGTCGGTGATGCCCAGAGCCGCCCCGCCCTCGACCTCGCCGGGCCGCACTGAAAGGCCCTCGGGACTGAATTCCAGGCGATAGGGCACACCGTCCACCTTGACTTCCAGAGTACCGCTGGCACCGCCCCGGTAGCGCCTGCGCAGGGTGGCCAGGGCCTTGCCTCCGGGGGTGTCGGGGAACTGGATCTCGGGTTCCGCGGACCAGGTCTTCCAGGCACGACGCAGCAGGGCCATGTCGCCAGAGAACCGGAGTTGGCCGCCCAGCAGCGCCGGGCCAGGATCCGAAAGCCCGCAGACCAGGGCCCGCACGGCGGCCTCGTCGCCGGCCAATTCCGCTCCATCCCCCCAGCTCTCGTTGCCCACGCTCACCTTGAGGTCCGTTCCCGCCAGCGCCAGGCGCGCCGGGACAAGCTCCTTCAGCGCCTTCACGGGTCCGCCCTGCTTCTGGGGCTTCCGGAAGAACTTGGGAAATTTCTGGAGCAGGCCGAGATCGCCGGTGCCCTTGAGCTTGCCGGTCATGAAGGCCTGCAGGGGATCCAGCTTGCCCTCGTTGAGGGCGATCCAGTCCTCGGCGCCGATCACCACCACCGAGGTGGCGTCGGGCTTGGCCTCCCGCTTCAGGGAGAAAGCCCCGTTGTCGATCAGGCAGGCGTAGTCGCCCCCGCCCTCCCCCGTCACCTGGTAGTAGACGGAGACCGTGAGGCCCTGGGCCTTTTCCGGGAGGAAGAGTGCGGGCATGAGCGTGAAAATGCCGTCCACCGTCAGAGCCATGGGATCACCTCGAGATGTGGATCGAGCATGGCCGGGGCTCCGGACCTGGTGCAACGGTTACCAAGAGTCAGGTGTTCTTCAGCCTTGCACCGGCGCGACCGCGGCTGGTTCGCCACTGGCGACGCCGTCGGAAACTCACCAGGTCTCCTGAAGGAGGAGTCTCACGCCCTGGCGGCTCGTAATGATCTCAAGGGGGGCCGGTGCGCCGGGGGCCGCATCCCCGGCCCACTGGACCAGGTGCCGGAAGCCGAACACCTGGATGTTTCGACCGAAGGTGGTTTCGATGCCAGAGGCCAGAGGGAATGCGAATCCCCCGGTGGCGGGAGCGACGGAGCCAACGTGGCCGAAGATGTTTTGGCCCGAGCCTGCCACCGAGTACAGGGTGATCCCGTCCGCAATGGCCCGGGCCTTCATCTTGTTCTGCAGAAGGTGCATGTCCCGGAACACGAGCGCGGCGATCTCGGCGGGGCCACCCATGTCCCCCTTCACCCGTCTGAACTTCCTGCTCATGGCCTGGGCCACGCTGGGATGGCTCAGATCATCCGATTCGCACCGCGAGAAGACCACGAGGTGTTTCTGGCCCGGCACCGGCGCCACGGCGTCGAAAATGGATCCCAGGGCCTTGGACTCCCGCTCAATGGCAGCGACATACCCCATGACGAATCCGTAATCGTTGAAGTCGAGCCGGTCGAGGACCCGGACGCCCCGCATGTCCATCCGACCCCTGGCCCAGTCAGAAGGATCCTTCCTGTAGCGGGCCACCAGGGCGGCTACGGCTTCCCGGCCCGCTGGGCCGTCGCTGGCATCCGCGTAGGAAGGCTGGAATCCCGCCCCCTGGAGGGCCTCTGATGGTGAGCCGACCAGATTCTCCGGCAGCATGTCAGGAACCTTCGCCAGTGCCTCGGCCCAGAGGCCACGCCGGAGGGAGAAGCCGGACATCAGCGACTCCATCGAATCCTTGCCGCGGGAGATGATGAGCACCCGGTCCCCCTCCGGCACCTGGTTCAGGAAATCCGCCGCAGCCAGGAAGGCCAGGGCCCGGTGGCTGGTGTCGCGGATGGGCTCGAAGACCAGCACCCACGACTGTGCCGCTTCCGCGGTCTGAACGGGCGTCTTCACTTGAAGCACCGGGCGGGACTTCCCGTCCACTTTTACTTGGATTTCCTCTGGGTTCAGATCACCCACGACTGCACCGCGGCTGTCGAGGGCCAACACCCAGGCCTGGGACTGGATGGACGGCGGCGGGCCCGCCACCAGGCAGGCTCCGAGGACCAAACCGGTGCACCAGCGCAGGAACATGCGGGCCTCCTCTGTTTGTGGATGACTGGATCATCATTTAAACAGGTCAGGCCTCGGCCCGGTAGTCCGACGGGTCCAACCTTCACCCAGGCCAAGGGAGGCGGCAGGACCCAAAGACAGACAGGGCGTTTCAGCAAGGTTCCAGCAAGTTTGCTGGCCTAAGGGTGGCCACCTTCGCCACAATCATTCCATGCGGATCGCCGCCATCGATGTCGGATCGAACTCCATTCACATGGTCGTGGTGGAGGCGGATCCCATGGGAAGCCAGCATGTGCTGGCCCGGGACAAGGCCATGGTCCGCCTGGCCCAGGGCGAGGCGCGATCCGGGGAGATCGGCCCCGAGGCCTTCCGGGCGGGCCTCGACGCCCTGGCGCAGATGGCCAAGACCATCCGGGATTTCGGCTGCGAGACCCTCATGGCCTGCGGCACGGCCGCGCTCCGGGACGCGAAGAACGCCCAGGCCTTCGTTCTGGAGGCCGAGAAGCTCGGCATTCCCATCCAGGTGATCTCCGGCGAGGAAGAGGCCCGGCTCATCCACAAGGCCGTGTCCCACGCCATCCCCTTCCCCCCGGAGCCCGTGACCCTG
>Ga0214190_1000487_pt1 | contig 8984 bp, 9 predicted proteins | sample TroBogEpilimnion_41_FD_153028 | JGI IMG/M metagenome (GOLD analysis project Ga0214190, IMG submission 153028) | Freshwater microbial communities from Trout Bog Lake, WI - 15JUL2008 epilimnion | ecosystem: Environmental > Aquatic > Freshwater > Lake > Epilimnion/Euphotic zone | place: Trout Bog...
CCATGAGTCTTCTGTTTAGCCCCCTGTCACTGCGCAGCATCACCCTCCCCAATCGCATCGTGGTATCGCCCATGTGCCAGTACTCAGCTGATGAGGGTGTGGCCAACGATTGGCATTTAATGCATTTGGGGAAATTTGCTGTGTCCGGCGTGGGCATGGTTATTGTAGAAGCCACGGGTGTGGAAATGACGGGGCGCATTACCCCCCATTGCCTGGCCTTATGCAATGATCAGCAAGAAGCCGCGTTAACGCGCATTGTGCAATTTTGCAAGACCTATGGATCGGCGCGCATGGCCATTCAATTGGCTCACGCGGGTCGCAAAGCCTCCACGCGACGACCTTGGGACAGTGGCCCCACTCTAAATTCCAGCAATGGTGGCTGGTTGGTGGACGCGCCCTCTGCTGTGCCCTACAGCAGCGATGGTGAAGCGCCTCATGCTCTGACCACCGCCGATCTCACGCGCATCCTAAACGCGTTTGTGAATTCTGCACAACGCGCCTGGCGCGCCGGTTTTGAAGGCATTGAAGTGCATGGTGCGCATGGATATTTGTTGCATCAATTCCTCTCACCGCTCACCAACCAACGCATGGACGCCTATGGTGGCAGTTTAGAAAACCGCCTGCGTTATCCCCTGGAAGTCTTTAAAGCCGTGCGTGCCATCTGGCCCGAGCATTTGCCTTTGGGCATTCGCCTCTCCGCAGTGGATTGGGCCCCTGGGGGTCTGACCCCAGAAGATACGCTGTTTAATGCGGCGGCATTTAAAGCCGCCGGCGCTGATTGGATTGATGTATCCACAGGTGGATTAGTGGCCCATCAAAAAATTACCGTGGGCCCGGGCTATCAAGTGCCTTTTGCCGCACAAGTAAAACGCGCCACCGCTGCCACCACTATGGCGGTGGGCATGATTACCGACGCCCACCAAGCAGAAGCCATCCTCCAAAACGGTGACGCCGATTTAATTGCCATGGCACGCGCCATGTTGCGCAACCCCCATTGGGCGTGGCACGCGGCAGAGGTTTTGAATGAAAGTGCAACCGTAGTTCCGCAATATCTGCGCGCACGCTAGCCCACATTTATGACACCCGAAGAGTTTCGCCAATGGGGTCATCAACTCATCGACTGGCTGGCGGATTATCAACAGCAAATAGAACAATATCCCGTTCGCTCAGCACTTAAACCTGGCGAATTTCGCGCTTCACTCCCGGCTCACGCGCCGGAAGCACCCGAATCCTTTCAAGCCATTTTAGATGACCTGAACAACAAAATATTGCCAGGCATTACCCATTGGCAATCGCCTAACTTCTTTGCTTACTTTCCCTCCAACGCGTCTGGTTATTCAATATTGGGCGAGTTGGTGGCGGCGGGGTTGAGTGTGCAGGGCATGCTGTGGGAAACCAGCCCCGCTTGCACGGAGTTAGAAACCCATGTTCTGGATTGGTTGGTGACGTTATTGGGCCTGCCCGCGCGTTTTCACTCCGATGGATTGGGGGGGGGCGTGATTCAAGACAGCGCCTCCAGCGCACTTCTGTGCGCCCTGATTGCCGCGCGCGAACGCTGCACCGGTTTTAACAGCCGTTTGCAAGGCAGCGACAATCGGCTGGTGCTCTACGCATCCACCGAAGCCCACTCCTCCTTAGAAAAAGCCGCGGTTATCGCCGGTATTGGCCTAAACCAAGTGCGCCGCATTGGTGTGGATGAAAACCATGTGCTGCGCGTGGATGAATTGCAGCGCACCTTGGCCGCCGATCGTGCCGCGGGTTTAATGCCTTTCATGGTGGTGGCCACCCTAGGTACCACCTCCTCACTGTCTTGTGATCCGCTTCCCGCTTTAAGCGCTTTATGCGGGCCTGAAAAATTATGGCTGCATGTGGATGCCGCCATGGCCGGCAGTGCCGCCCTATGTCCAGAATATCGCCATATTCATGAGGGATTAGAAGGGGCAGACAGCTATTGCTTTAACCCTCACAAATGGTTGCTGACCAACTTTGATTGCGATTGTTTTTATGTGGCCGATCGCGCGGCTCTTACGCGCGCCTTATCCGTGGCGCCGGCTTATCTGGACAACCCGGCCAGTCAGAGCGGCGCTGTAATTGACTACCGCGATTGGCAAATTCCATTGGGGCGGCGCTTTCGTGCACTCAAACTGTGGTTTGTGTTGCGCGGCTTTGGTGCTGCGGGCTTGCGTCAGAATATTCGTCATGGGATTGCCCTGGCGCAGCGTTGGGGAAAAATCATAGAGGCCGACCCTAACTTTGAACTGGCCTGCCCGGTGGCATTCAATCTCATTTGTTTTCGCCATCACAAGGGAGATGCTTTCAATCGACAATTAAAAAACGCGTTAAATGATTCCGGAAAAATGTATCTCAGCCACACTGTACTCGATGGTCGTTACACCTTACGCCTTTGTGTGGGGCAGAGTACGGTACAGGCGCAGCATACCGATGCCGCTTGGAGTTTGATTGTACAGACCGCTCAAAAGCAATCAGAAGTGCTCTAATTGTAGAGACCTCTCTATATAGCTGACAGTTTTTACAGCGGCACTGATCATAAATTTGTATCCTGACCCTCCCGCAGTTTCACAATCACAACGGAGACAGGATGTCATGACACCTCAAAACCCTATTCGTGTATTTGCTGCCACCCATAATCAGATTACTATCTGGGGGCTTAAATCTCTGCTAGAAGCCTCACAAAAACCTCTGCATTGGGCCGGTAGTCACCCCATCGATCACAACCTGATGAATGAGATTACCCGCAAGAAGCCCCACATTGTGGTGTGCGATGCGGCACTCATGGATGCGGCGCAAGAATTGCCCACACAATTGCACGAACAAGGCATTGGTTTATTGGTGTTAAGTCCGTCACGGGATTTATCCGAACAAGAAACATTGGTACGGGCAGGCGCCAAAGGCGTCATTCACATGGGTGAAGCAGCGGGCACCTTATTGGGCGCCATCGAACAAGTGGCGGATGCCCGTCTGTGGTTATCGCCTGACTTGGCCAACCGCATGCTGTACCGTGCCATTGGGGGTCCGTTGGCGCCTAAGGCCACGCCTGAAGAAACCCGTATTGGGCACCTCACGCGCCGCGAACGCCATGTTATCTCTACCCTCACGCGCAACCCCGAGGCCAAAGCCTTTACTTTAGGCACCTTACTGGAAATTAGTGAATTTACAGTGCGCAACCATCTCTCCATTATTTATCGCAAATTAGCATTGCGCGGACGCGCGGCTTTGGTGATGTTTGCCAATCGCCATCACTTGGCCTAACTGCAATGCATGGCTCAACATAATTCACTGTGGGAATGGACCCTGCGGCTGTTGGCCGCAGCGGCGCTGGGAATTTTTTGGTGGAATGCCTACCAACATTGGCAGCATAACGACAGACAAATTGTACCGCTGCTCTTTGTTGTTAGCGAAACACTCACCATACTAATGCTGTTAATTAGTTACGCCCCCGCGCAGCGCGACTGGAATCCCATCTCTGTCACCAGCAGCTTGTTGGCCACTTTTTATTTTTTGCTGCTCGACCTCTTTGGCGGTGAGGCCCTATTACCCGCTTGGGTATGCGCCTTCTTTATTCTGTTTGGTGCGCTTTGGCAAATCTTTGCCAAAATTTCATTGGGCCGCTCATTTGGATTACTGCCGGCTGTGCGCTGTGTTCGCACGCAAGGGGCCTATCACTATGTGCGCCACCCCATTTATATGGGTTATTTAATTTGCGATTTTGGTTTTTTCTTGGCGCATTTTAATATTCAAAACTTCTGTGTTTACTTAGGTCTTTACAGCTTACAAGTCATCCGCATTATTCGCGAAGAGCGCTTACTCTCTCAAACGCCCGCTTACCAGCAGTATCAATCTGTGGTGCGTTGGCGTTTGGTTCCTGGGGTTTTTTAAACCGCTACCCCAGACGAATGTGTGGGGTTTTCCCCCTCACAGACATCACATCATTTAATGCAGTTGTGACTGTTTTAGAACACCGGGCATGGATAAGCTGAATTCACATGGACGCCCATCGGCGCCCCTGTCTACTTCAGGAGAATTGTATGCGCAACGCTCTCAAACAGCTGAAACATTTCCTACGCAACGAAGATGGCGTTACCGCCATCGAATACGGCCTCATCGCTGCCTTAATCGGGATGGTGGCCATTACCGGTGCCACCGTGGTGGGCACCAACCTCAACACTAAGTTTAACTCCATCGCCACCAGTATCGGTTCAGCAGGCTAGTCGCTATGACATCTTATGCTGCGCGGATAGAACGGTCATGAAGTGGCCTCGCAAACCGTGGTGGATGGGCATCACCATTCTCATGGCCTTGAGCGTGGCCGCTCTGTCCGCACGCACCCTATTAAACGCCTCTGCAGTCAGCTCCATCCCGATTGCCATGGCAGCATCTGCGCTTGAAGTAGGTATGCGCATTGACGCCTCTCAAATAACCCATGTGGCATGGCCGCGCGCCTTATTGCCTCCTGGTGCGATTACCGATTTAACTCATTTGGAAGGCCGCGTACTGCGTGCCACCGTACAGCCGGGTCTGCCCATATTGGAGGGCGCCTTAGCCCCAGAGGGTGTGCGCGGTGGTTTGGCCGCCATCATCGAACCGGGGCGGCGTGCCATGACTGTGCGCGTCAATGAAGTGGTGGGTGTGGCCGGGTTTGCGCTGCCCGGAAACTTTGTGGACGTGGTGGTGAACAGCCCACACGATGGCAACCCCGCCCATCTGGGCAGCACCATTTCAAAAATCATGTTGGAGCATATTTTGGTGTTGGCAGTGGCGCAAGAGTCTAGCCCAGAAGACAGTAAGCCGCGCGTGGTGAATGCCGTAACCTTAGAAGTAACCCCCACGGAAGCTGAAAAGTTGGACCTGGCACGCAGCATCGGCAATCTCTCCTTGGTGCTGCGTAATCAAGCAGACCAGCAATCGTCGCACACGAAAGGCGTAACACGACAAACCCTATTGGGCACGCAGAGCGCTATTCGCGTCAGTAGTCCCACCACCTTGGTGGAACTGATTCGCGGCAACGAACGGAGCTTTGTGCAATGACTATTTTATTAAGGCTTAGCGTTTTGCTGTTGCTAAGCTATGTAAGCATGGCAGCACCGTTGCCCTCTGCGCTGTCTTTGCTGGAGGGTAAGTCCACCCTGCTTTCACTGCCCTCACCTGTAACGCGCCTCTCTGTGGCACGACCCGACATCGTGGATGTTATTTTACTCAGCCCCCATGAAGTGTATTTATTGGGTAAAAACGCGGGCAACACCAATCTTATGTTGTGGTCTAGGGGCACGGGTGCTGAAACGCTAAACATCACCGTTCGTCTGGACAGTGCGGCGTTAAGCGAGCAATTGCAAGCGCTGCTGCCTGAAGAGACCGCGCTGCAGGTATCGGCCATTGGTGAATCCATCGTGTTATCAGGCTCTGTATCGGATGTGTATCGCAACGAACAGGCCGTGGCCATTGCGCAAGCCTTCCTGACACGACAACCCTCCTTTGCCAGCAATGCGTTTAACGGCCATCTGGCGAGTCATTCAACGGCGCTGGGTACAGCCGGTGCAGTAAGCCCAATAGGTGCAGTGGGTACAGCCGGTGCAGTAAGCCCAATAGGTGCAGTGAGTACAGTAGGTGTGATGGGTGCCGTGCTGGGCGCATTCGCCACCAATGGGCCCACGGTACCCACAGTCACCACGCCGATGGCGCAACCGCAGCCGCACATTATTAATTTGCTCACCATTTCCAACCCCACCCAGGTGATGGTGGAAGTGAAGGTGGCTGAGGTATCGCGCACGGTAATGGAACAGTTGGGTTCTTCTTTGCGCTATCAAAAATCCACTGGCGGCGGCAACAGCGGCATTCTGTCCAACTTGCTTACTCAATCCCCCTCCTCTATCACCTTGGGCAATGCGCTGGTGGCCACCCTAGACGGTCAGCACAGCGACGGCTCGGTTAAAATTCTGGCGGAACCCACACTATTGGCCTTAAGCGGGCAAGAGGCCCATTTCTTGGCTGGGGGCACGCTGTATATTCCCACCAGCACTCCCAATGGCGCAGGTGGCACCAATGTCACCCTGACAGAAAAAGAATATGGCGTGTCCTTGCATTTCTTGCCCAAGGTATTAGAAGGCGGTCGCATTTGGTTAACTGTGGCCCCTGAAGTGTCCGAGCTTAATCCGCAGGGAGTAACGGTAAGCAACGCATCAGGGTTGCCGCCCACCGTATTGCCTTCTTTCACCACCCGTCGCGCCAGCACCACGGTTCAGCTTAAAGACGGCGAGCATTTAATCATTGGGGGATTGCTCAGCAGTACCAGCAGCAACACCATCAGCGCCATGCCCTTTTTAGGTGAATTGCCCTTTCTGGGGGCGCTTTTTCGCAGCCCCGATTTTCAGAGCGGGAAAACGGAATTGGTATTCGCGGTGACACCGCACCTTGTGAAGGCTTCCACAGATCTGCCCACCTTACCCACCGATCACTATCACGAAGCCACACGCAGCGAACGCTTACTGGATGGCCGTGTGGAGGGCGCGCCATGATGCGTGACGAAACAGGCAGCATCATGCTGACGTTTTTATTATGCCTATTGGTATTGTTGGGATTTTGCGCTTTAACCCTAGATCTCTCCCGCTTATTCATTGCACGCGGCCTACTGCAAGGTGCAGCAGACGCAGCCGCTTTGGCGGGTGCTCGTGAATTGAACAGCACAGTGGCGGGCACGCAAAATGCCGTAACCGTGGCACAAGCGGTGTTAAACCATTACCACCTTGCTTTAGAGGGCAATGCGGTGATTGATTTAAGCCAGGTGTCGTTTCGTGCCGGCCCCTGCGCCAACCCCAACAGTGGGTCCAGCACACAAAGTGGTGGCACAGTGAGCGCCCCTCATTGGCAAGTGGTGAGCGCCCCCACCTGCAGCTTTATTGGGCTGGACCCCTCCTCTGGTACGGGAGCCGGAAGCGCCACGGGATTGAATTATTTGGAGGTGGATACGGGCAACCAACCCGCCCTGACCAGCCAGTGGTCGCAAATGCTGTTTTGGGGTCAGACCCCGATTCGGGGTCTGACCCCATTTGGCTATGCAGTGGCCGGTTTCACCGCCCCCACCACAGTGCGGTTATACCAATGAACCACAAACACATAGTGCGTCACGAGCGCGGTACAGCCACCATTGAGTTGGCGCTTGTCATCCTCATTTTGTTTACGGTCATGGCCTTCATCACAGAGTTTGGCCGTTTGTACTGGACGTTTAATGTGCTGCAAAAGGCGACTCAAGAGGGTGCGCGTGCCTTATCACTGGCAGCACCGAATCAATTGGGACAACTCATTACCGGTGTTCAAGCACAAATGGTGCGCGATGTGGCCGACGCGGGGGTGAGTGGGTTTAACGCAGCTCAAATTCAGATCAGTTGTCTTGATGGCAACCTAAACGCTTTTATTACTACACCCGCTTACTGCCAAGCGGGTGCTATCAGCAGTGCCGATGGCGGCTTAGGTTACGTGCACGTATCTGTACAGTATTCCCTAGCGGGACTGGGCACCTGGCTGCCCTTTTTCTTCCCCGGACAATTTGCTGAACCCCTGGTGGTAAATGGCAGTACTGGACCTATGACACTCAACCCCAGCGCGTTGTTTCGCTATGGCGCATTTTAATCTGCACCGACAACGTGGCAGCGTCAGCGTAGAGTTTGCGCTGGTAGTCAGCGTCTTTTTTACCTTGCTGTTTGGTGCGTTGGAGTGGGGGCGCGTGTTTTTTATGTGGAATGCAGCACAAGAAGTGACGCGCCGTGCCGCACGCGATGCCGCACTCATGGGTTTTAATGCCACCCCGGCCATTCAACTGGATGCCGTGCTGCAATCTTCCCCTGCTTGGGGCAGCGTCTCTTTTCCTGGTATTAGTGAAATCACCAATCTGTCTGTGGCAGTGCGTTACATGGGGGGTAGCTTTGGAGCACTCACGGTGGTGAGCAACCCCCCAGTCAGCGCCGCCTTAAATGCCGCCAACTGTTCGCAAGGGTTAAACCCTTGCGTGATTGCCGTACAAGCACAGCTCTGCCAACCCGGCAGTAATCCTTGTGCACCTATTTCGATACTGCCGTTCACGGTGCTGGAGGGCTTTACCTCGCTCGCACTGCCGATCTCTACAGTAACCCGGCCCTTAGAAGCCGCGGGGAACAGCTAAATCATGGCATCCTTAATGCTTGCCTCTCAAGACCGTGTATTCGCTTTTTTAAGCTGTAAAGGTGGCGTGGGAACCACTTTTTTAACCACTCAACTGGGCAGCATTCTGGCCATGCGGCAAAACCTTAAGGTTTTAATTGTGGATTTGGCACACCCTTTTGGCGATGCGGCCTTAATGCTGTCGCAATCCCCCCCTCCCGCCACCTTGTCTGATTTGGTGCGCCAGCCCGATCGTTTGGACGAAGCATTACTACAATCAGCATTGGTGTTCCCTCAACCGCGTTTGGGAATTTTAGCCGCCGCAGAAAACCCCACCGCATGGGCGCAGGTGGAACCGCATGCCATCCGCGCGTTGATGGAAGTGGCGCGGCAATGTTTTGATTGCATTTTATTGGACTGCGGGCGCGGGTTAGATGAGGTGCGCCTAGCCGCCCTTAACTCCACAGATAAGCTATTGCCCGTTTTGCAGAGCACCATGCCCATGCTGCGCGATGGGCGCCGGTTACTGACGGCCATATCAGAGCTGGGCTTTCGGGCACACCACGTCATACCCCTTATTAATCGCCACGGTCATACCCGGTTGCCCAGCACGGCACTGCTGCCCACAGCGCTCTCTATGAGCCAAGCGCACAGCATTCCCGATGATGGTGCTTTTGTACAAGCCTGCATTGACGCAGGACTGTCTGCAGTAGCGCGCTCGCCGCACCATCCCATCACGCGCAGCTTAATTCAATTGGCCCAACGATTGGTTCATGAACCAGGTGCCGATTTACCGCCATCATCGGGAATCGTCTCGCATTGGTTGCGCAAACAAT
>Ga0214190_1000495_pt1 | contig 8822 bp, 10 predicted proteins | sample TroBogEpilimnion_41_FD_153028 | JGI IMG/M metagenome (GOLD analysis project Ga0214190, IMG submission 153028) | Freshwater microbial communities from Trout Bog Lake, WI - 15JUL2008 epilimnion | ecosystem: Environmental > Aquatic > Freshwater > Lake > Epilimnion/Euphotic zone | place: Trout Bog...
CATCTATGCAAATTTAGCAGCCACCGGCCTGCCGATGCGGGTTATTTTTAAGGACAGCCGCCGTGTTATAGTGACGCGCATATGAACGCTGTTAGCTTTTCACTCATTCTCACAGGTGTGCTGCTTAACGCCGTGGCACAGTTGCTGCTGAAAGCCGGCACCAATGCCATCGGTCATTTCGACTTCGAATTGCGCAATCTCTTCCCTATTGGTTGGCAAGCCATCAGCGAACCCCACATTTTAGCCGGCCTAATGTGCTACGTGGTGAGTGTGGCGGTGTGGATTTTGGCGCTCTCGCGCGTACCAGTATCCATTGCTTACCCCATGCTCTCCATCGGCTATGTGGTGAATGCCTTAGCCGCGTATTGGTTGCTGGGCGAATCGCTGTCTGCCCTGCGCATGGGTGGTATTTTTGTGGTGATTGTGGGAGTGTTTTTAATTGCACGCAGCTAAACCCTCCGGCGCTTTGCCTTTTCTCCCCTTCGCGCGCCCCACCATTGATGAACCCATGGTGAGTGCGGTGGCCGACACCTTGCGCTCGCTGTGGATTACCACGGGACCACAAGTGTTGGCCTTCGAGAAAGCCCTCTCTGAGTATCACGGTGGTCGTCCGGTGCGCGTGTTCACATCCGCCACCGCTGCCTTAGAAGTGGCTTTGCTTACTGCTGGCATTGGCCCAGGGGACGAAGTCATCATGCCCGCACAAACTTTTTTCAGTTGCGCCAACGCCATTTCCCGCACCGGAGCGCGCCCGGTATTTGTAGATGTAGACCCCATCACGCGCAACATGGATTTAGAGGCTACGGAAGCCGCCATTAACCCGCGCACCAAAGCCCTCATGCCCACGCATTTTGCTGGTCTGCCGCTGGACATGGATGCGCTCTACGAATTGGCTGGGGATACCGACTTGCGCGTGATTGAAGATGCGGCCTTGGCCATTGGCAGTCGCTGGAAAGGCCGGCGTATCGGCAGCTTCGGCGACATCGCCAGTTTTAGTTTTCATCCCAATAAAAACATCACCACCATTGAAGGCGGTGCCTTGGTTTTTGCCGATGACACCGAGGCCGCACGCTGCGAGCCTTATCGCTTTCACGGCATTACCCGCAACAGTGATGGCACGCGCGATGTAACCGTGCTGGGAGGCAAATACAATATGCCCGATGTGAATGCACGTTTAGGCATTATGCAATTGGCACGCTTGGATGAATTCATCAGTCGCCGCCAAACACTCGTGGCGCGCTACTTTAAACAATTACACACGGACCCCCCTTGCGTGTTGCCTGCCTCAGGGGATTCGGGTCACAGTTGGAATTTCTTCGCGCCCTTATTGCCTTTGAATCAAATCACCCTAAGCCGCAAAGGGGTCATGGACGCCTTGCAAGCGGCCGGTATTGGCAGCGGCATTTCCTATGAGGCAGTGCATTTAACTTCCCAATATCGCAAGTTGGGTTACCAAGAGGGTAACTTTCCCCATGCAGAACGTATTGCCCGAGCAACCCTGACCTTACCCCTCTACCCCACCTTACTAGAATCGGACGTGGATCGAATATGCGATACTCTCAAATCCATTCTTCATTCTGCTAAGCGATAATGTTGCCATGAACTCACCGCGCGCCTCTATTGTGATTCCGGTTTACAACGAAGAAGCGGGCCTGCAAGCCCTCTTTGACCGTCTCTACCCAGCGCTGGACAAACTCAATAGCACTTATGAAATACTGTTTATTAACGATGGCAGTACAGATCGTTCCGCAGCGTTGCTACGCGAACAATTTGAGCGCCGCGCGGACGTGACGCGCGTAATATTGCTGAATGGCAATTATGGTCAACATATGGCCATCATGGCGGGCTTTGAGCATGTGCGCGGCGATCGCATTATTACCTTAGATGCGGATTTGCAAAACCCTCCCGAAGAAATCGGCAACCTCTTGGCAGTGATGGATGAGGGCCACGACTACGTGGGCACCATTCGACAAAACCGGCAGGACAGCGCATGGCGCCGTTGGGCTTCACGCTTAATGAATCGTCTGCGTGAGCGCATTACGCGCGTTCATATGACCGACCAAGGCTGCATGATGCGCGGTTATGACCGCAAAATTATTCGAGCCATTACCAGCTGCCATGAAATCAATACCTTCATTCCAGCCTTGGCCTACACCTTTGCCGCTAACCCCACCGAGGTGTCTGTGCGCCACGAAGAACGTGCAGCGGGTGAATCAAAATATTCGCTTTATCAGTTGGTGCGTTTAAATTTTGATTTGATTACTGGATTTTCAGTGGTGCCCCTGCAAATGTTCTCGCTCATGGGTATGCTGCTCTCCGTCTGTTCTGGTTTTTTTGTGGTGTACTTGCTGGTGCGGCGCATAGTTGTAGGTCCGGAAGCAGAAGGTCTGTTTACTTTATTTGCCATTACCTTCTTCTTAATCAGCATGCTGCTCTTTGGCGTAGGTTTACTGGGTGAATATGTGGGACGCATTTATCAACAAGTGCGCAATCGCCCACGATTTCTTATTGAAGCTATTTTGGAGTCACCTCCCCTGGGTAGCGGCCCCATCTCTTCTGACTATCCTGATTAAATCCTTATGACACGCGCGGTTGTATTTGCTTATCACACCGTAGGCGTTCGTTGCCTAGAGGTCTTGCTGAAGCAAGGCATCGAAGTGGCCTTGGTGGTGACGCATAATGATAATCCCAAAGAAAATATCTGGTTTGAGCGGGTATCCGACTTCGCGCAATTGCATGGCATCCCCTTCATCACACCCGAGAACCCCAACCATCGCAAAGTGCGGCGGTTAATTGAAATCTTAAAACCCGATTTCTTTTTCTCGTTCTATTATCGCCAAATGTTAAAAGCGCCCCTGTTGGCCATCCCCAAAAAAGGGGCTTACAACCTGCATGGCTCGCTGCTGCCCAAATACCGCGGGCGCGTGCCCATCAATTGGGCGGTGATTCACGGGGAAACCCAAACCGGTGCCACGTTGCATGCCATGACCATCAAGCCCGACCAAGGCGATATCGTGGCGCAGGTAAAGGTGCCCATTGGACCCAATGACACCGCAGGAGAGGTTTTCCAGCGCGTGACCTTGGCGGGCACCAAGGCCCTGAAACAGGCCCTGCCGGCCTTGGTGGCGGGACGGGCCCCCCACCTCAAACAAAACCTCCGGGCGGGCTCCTATTTCGGCGGACGCCGCCCCAAGGATGGCCGCATCGATTGGAGCTTCGGCGCGCAGGCCATCCATAACCTAGTACGCGGTGTAGCGCCGCCTTATCCTGGTGCCACCACCACCATAAAGCGGGAGCCTGTGCGGATATTGCGCAGCTCCCTCACCCCCACCAACGATGCCGTGGCGCAGGCGCGTTGTGGCGATGGCAAAACCCTCTATATCCTGGCCATGGAGGTGCGAGGTCAGCCCCTGGATGCGGTTACGTTCCAGCATCGCTACCCCAAAGGAGTCAAACCCCGGTAGGGGTCAGACCCCCCTAGGGGGGTCTGACCCCTACCGGGGCCTGTCGCAGGCATTGGCAAAGACGTATAATGTTTGTTTTTCACCTAGCGGTAAGGCCCCATGAAGAAAATTCTGATCCTCGGCGTCAACGGTTTTATTGGTCACCACCTAAGCCAGCGCATTCTGAACACCACAGACTGGGAAGTGTATGGCATGGACATGCAAAGTGAGCGCGTGTCGGACTTACTGAACAACCCGCGTTTTCATTTCTTTGAAGGCGACATCACCATCAACAAAGAGTGGATTGAATACCACATTAAGAAATGCGATGTGGTGTTGCCTTTGGTGGCCATCGCCACCCCCGCCACCTACGTGCAACAACCCTTGCGCGTGTTTGAATTGGATTTTGAAGCCAATCTGCCCATTGTGCGCAGTTGCGTGAAATATAAAAAACGCATTCTCTTCCCCTCTACCTCTGAAGTGTATGGCATGTGTCGTGACAGTGAATTCGACCCCGACCATTCTGAATTGGTATTAGGCCCCATTGAAAAACAACGCTGGATTTATTCTTGCAGCAAACAACTGATGGATCGCGTCATTTGGGGCTACGGCATGCAGGAGGGACTGGACTTTACTTTGTTCCGCCCCTTTAACTGGATTGGCGCCGGACTAGACAGTATTCATACCCCCAAAGAAGGCAGCTCGCGCGTCATCACCCAATTTTTCGGCCATATTGTGCGCGGTGAGAACATTAAGCTGGTGGATGGTGGCACGCAAAAACGCGCCTTCACCTACATTGACGATGGTGTGTCCGCCCTCATGAAAATGATCGATAACAAGGATGGGATTGCCACCGGGAAAATTTACAATGTGGGCAACCCCGTGAACAATTTCTCGGTTAAAGAATTAGCCGACATGATGTTGACATTGGCCATGGATTACCCTGAGTATCGCGACACAGCGGCCAAAGTGAAACTGATTGAAACCAGCTCGGAAGCCTATTACGGCAAAGGTTATCAAGACGTGCAAAACCGCGTGCCAAAGATTACCAACACCATGAAAGAGTTGGATTGGGCGCCCAAGGTGAACATGGCCGATGCCTTGCGCTTTATATTTGATTCCTATCGCGGACAGGTGGCCGAAGCCCGCGGCTTGGTGGACTAATGACCACCCCTTTGGTGGGTATTGTGATGGGCAGCCACTCCGATTGGAGTGTGATGGAGAATGCCGCTCACATTTTAGAGCGCTTCGCCATTCCCTTCGAAACCCGTGTGGTATCGGCGCACCGTACGCCGGACATGATGTTTGAATATGCCGAAACCGCCCGTGCGCGCGGCCTCACCTGCATCATCGCCGGTGCCGGAGGTTCGGCGCACCTGCCCGGTATGTTGGCCTCCAAAACCACCTTGCCGGTCTTAGGCGTTCCTGTACCCAGCAAATACTTGGGCGGACAAGATTCCTTGCTGTCTATCGTACAAATGCCCAAGGGCATTCCAGTAGCCACCTTCGCCATCGGGGAAGCGGGGGCCACCAATGCCGCCCTCTTCGCCGTCAGTCTTTTGGCGCGTGACACCCCGGCGCTGGCCTCTCAACTGCAGGATTACCGCGCTGAGCTTGAGGCTTCGGTGCGGGCCATGACCCTGCCCCCCGAGGCATGAGCGCACGCAAGGCCACCCTCGGTATTTTAGGGGGCGGTCAACTGGGGCGCATGTTTACCAGTGCTGCGCGCACCATGGGATTTGATGTGGTGGTGTTAGACCCCGACCCCCACGCCCCCGCCGCCCACTTCGCCAGTCACCATATCTGCGCCGCCTTTGATAACCCCGTGGCGCTGAAGCAGTTGGCCGCACAATGTGCCGCCATCACCACAGAATTTGAGAATGCACCTGCTGCTGCCATGGCGCAATTGGCCACTCAGTGCCCCGTGCGCCCTAATGCCCAGATCGTCGCCATTGCGCAGAACCGCATTCTGGAAAAAGCGTTCTTTAAAGACAATGGCTTTCCAGTAGGGCCCTATGAAGCGGCCCGCGACATGGCAGAATTTTGTACCATTCTGCCTCAAGTTAAGTTTCCCGCCGTGATTAAAACCGCCCGTTTTGGCTATGACGGCAAAGGGCAAGTGCGAGTAGCCAGCGCGGAAGAGGCGCTATCTGCGGTTACAGCACAACCTGAATTACTGCCCTTGGTGATTGAAACCTTACTGCCTTTGCGTTTGGAAATATCAGTTATTTTGGCGCGCGGTGAAGATGGCGCTATTGAGATGTGGCCCGTGGCAGAAAACCGACACCGAAATGGCATTTTAGACACCACCATTGCCCCCGCCCGCGTGCGTGAAGAGTTGGCACAACGAGCCTGTCGCATGGCCTCCGACATGGCCACGCGCCTGCAGTATGTGGGGGTTATGGCGGTGGAATTCTTTGTCACCGGGCGCGACACCTTGCTGGTGAATGAAATGGCACCGCGCCCACATAACAGCGGCCACTACACCTTGGATGCGTGCGTCACCAGTCAGTTTGAACAGCAAGTACGCGCGTTATGTGCGTTGCCCTTAGGCAATCCTGAGCAGTTGCGTGCCGCCGTGATGGTCAACCTACTGGGAGATATCTGGGCGCAGGGCACGCCCCCTTGGGAAGCCGTATTTGCCGAACCGGATGCCAAGCTGCATTTGTACGGTAAGGAAGAGCCGCGAGCGGGGCGCAAGATGGGCCATTTTACTGTACTGGGAAACAGCACCCATGAGGCGCTAGAGAAGGCTGCGCGGATCCGCGCAGCCCTAAAAATACACGACTAAACCGCGTCGTCGTTAATTTCACCGGTACGAATCCGCACCGCTTGCGATACCTGAGTGACAAAAATCTTACCATCGCCAATTTTGCCGGTACGGGCTGCGCGAATAATGGCATCAATGGCTTTTTCTTCTACGCCATCAGACACCACCACTTCAATTTTAACCTTAGGCAAAAAGTCCACCACATACTCAGCACCCCGATACAGTTCGGTATGTCCTTTTTGGCGACCAAAGCCTTTTACCTCGGTAACGGTAAGGCCTGAAACGCCCACTTCTGACAAAGCTTCGCGCACTTCGTCTAACTTAAAGGGTTTAATCACAGCGGTAATGAGTTTCATAGAGGGCTCCGAGTCGGTTGCGGCTCAATAAATCTAGTTATATAACTTTAGTGGTAATCATAACACCTGATGGGCAAAAACGGTGCGGCGCCACCAAACTACTAAAAAAAAAGCCTACCGCAAAGGCGGTAGGCATAAGGCACTACTTTTGGAGACTGCTACAACACCTTTGAAAAGCGTTGATGGTCAGCGTGCTGCCAAAGATACTTATCAAAAGCCATGGCAATGGCACGTACAAAAAACCATCCTGCTTTGCCGACCTTAATCTCTTCTTTATCGCAAGACACCAGGCCAAAACTTTCAAACTCACTGAGGCGCATCAGCGCCTCATCAAAGTATTCTGAAAAAACAATACCGTATTTTTTTTCCAAAGCTGGAATAGAGACAACCCCTTGACACATCAAGCTCATGATCACTTCACGACGCAGACCATCATCGTCGTTTAAAGTAAGACCGCGATCCACCGGCAAATGACCGTCATCCAAAGCGGCGTAATATTCAATCAAGGTTTTTACATTTTGACTGTAGGCACGCCCCACTTGGCTAATGGCGGATACGCCAAAACCCAACAAATCAGATCCGGCATTGGTGTGGTATCCCTGAAAATTTCGTTGCAGCCGACCTTCGCGCTTCACCACGGCCAACTCATCATTGGGCAATGCGAAATGATCCATGCCAATGTACTCGTAACCCTCTTCCAGTAAGCGCCCAATGGCCAAGTCCAGCATCTGTAATTTAAGGTTGGCGCCCGGTAGCATTAAGGCGTCAATCCGACGCTGCGGTTTAAAACGAGCAGGCAAATGAGCGTAGGCGTAAAGCGCGATACGATCGGGGCGCAATTCGGAAATTTGATCTAAGGTGCGGGCAAAAGAGATGGGAGTTTGATGTGGTAAGCCATAAATTAAATCCATATTGATGGAATCAAATTTTAAGGCACGCGCCTGTTCCATTAAAGATTTCACCATTTCAAAAGGCTGCACGCGGTGAACCGCCACCTGCACCTGTGTATCAAAATCTTGCACACCAAAACTCACCCGGTTAAAGCCCAGCTGACGAAGATGGGTAAGGCGTTGGGAATCTACGGTGCGAGGATCAATTTCAATGGAGCATTCGGCATTCTCCTGAATCTGAAAACGATTGCGTAACCGTGCCACCAAACCCGCCAGCTCATCATCGGTTAAAAAGGTGGGGGAACCGCCGCCCAAATGCAATTGCGAAACCGTGGAGCGTTCGCCCTGTGGCCCGGCCAATTGGCGGGATACCAAATCAATTTCTTTTTCGAGGTAGGCGAGGTAGTCAGCCGCCTTGCTATGGTCTTTGGTAATGACCTTATTGCAGGCGCAGTAGTAGCACACCGAGTCACAAAAGGGGATGTGGATGTAAATTGCCATGGGCAAGGCCGGTCCAGATGCCCGCGCGCGCAAGGCGCCTACCAAGGAAGCCGCATCAGGCTCCACCTTAAAACGGTCTGCGGTAGGGTATGAGGTATAGCGTGGCCCTGGAATGTCAAAGCGACGCATTAATTCTGGTGCGATTACGTCCATGATTGATGAAACCCCCTCATTGTATGCAACCAATATGAACTATTTTTGAAGGGCGTACTTTGATCTTAATCAAAGAATACTCATAAGATCATGGATTTCAGCATCTTTTTTTTGGGGTCAGACCCCTGCAGGGGTCCTGCAGGGGTCTGACCCCATTCCGTAAATGAAAACGCCACCGCAAAATAGTAAGCGTGCGGTGGCGCGATTGTGCCAGCGAGGGGGGGCTGGCGACAAAAGGGGGTTTGTCTAGAAGCGGTGTCCTGCCCCTACACCCATGAGAAAACGGTCGAGGTGCAACCAAACACAATAGAACCATGAAACAAATTCTATGTACTCAACATAGAAATATTCTACCTAGCCCACAACATGACCATTTTGATGCAGGTCAAACTTTATGCACATTTTTGAACCCTAATTTTGATATGAGTGCGCTTCAATTTCCACATAATTCTGATCTAGATCAAAACTAAGAAGTTGATCTGTGCTAATGTGAAATATTATGCGGAACTTACTTCTGATTTTTATTGAAAAGTGGTTTATTATGCGCGCTGCGCACACTCATAAGGCTCAATGAAAATATCACCTTGGTTCAACGGTCTTAAAAAACACCTCACCATTGTATTGGTGCTGAAAGCGTTATTGCTCTTAGCCCTATGGCAGGTGTTTGTTAAGCCCTTTGAAGTGTCTGTGGATGCCAAAGCTATGGCCA